>JGI24891J29808_1000201_pt1 | contig 64435 bp, 65 predicted proteins | sample FreactcultuFSWF8_FD_29808 | JGI IMG/M metagenome (IMG submission 29808)
CACCAGACTTGCCCTCCAATTGTTCCTCGTTAAGGGATTTAAATTGTACTCATTCCAATTACAAGACCCAAAAGAGCCCTGTATCAGTATTTATTGTATCTGACAAGCGGCCGACCAGGGTCAGGGTTACCCTAGCGACCAGGGGTCACGGTCATGTGTGACTAGATGGGCAATCGTGACAGTTTACGATAGTCCTATGCGCAAACAACATATCTTAACAACGATCTAAACATACAGTAATTTCCTTTAGGATTTTCTCTATCTACTAGCCATCGTTTGATATCTATTTATCCGGTGGTGTTAGTGTGATGAATCCATACAGGAAGTGAAAGCTTCAAAATCCGCCCGGCAACGATTTGTGTCCATGAGTCTCGGACCAAACAGAGCAAACACAGGCAGCTTCCTCGAAGTTGCGTCAGATCCCAGAATCGCGGAATCGTCGAGACAAACCATCACTTTTCTCACAAACCCATCTCTGGAACACACCACTCTCGGTCTTCACAGTCACTGTCGCATAGGGACGCTCTCAAACAACTGGACTATCTCACACCTGTCGTCCCGCTCTACACCAAGCAATCTCTCGGCCAACACAAGCTCAAGAAAGGTACAAACACGCCACCACTACCAAAATGCCAAAAGAACGCTCTATCAACCCCGTCGCCGCCCAACACAAAGCAGACAAGAAACAACAGCTCAAAAAATCAAAACAAAACGTCCAGGCCCAACGTAACGAAAAACTCGCCCGCCGCAACCCAGAACGCCTACAACGTCAAATAGACGACCTGAAATCCCTAGCCACAACCCAGCAATTGCGACCAAAAGACCAAGCCACCCTCGATCAACTGGAAAAAGATTTAAGGGCAGTAAGGAAAGCGAGGGATGTGTTGGGAGAAAAGGCACCGGCGTTTGCGAAAAGAAGAGAAGGAGGTGGTGTGCAAGAGGGAAGGAAAAGAAGGAGGGTGGAAGAGGAAGATGAGGACGAGACTGATGAGGATGTGAGGAACATTCCTATGCCCAAGGATACGCCGCCGCCTGTGCCGCGAAGAAATCATCCTCATCAGTTGCCGAACAAACCTGCTGTGTCTGCTGCTCCGGTGGTGGCGCAAACGACATACAGCTCTGCACCTGTGTTGCGCAATCTCAAGGAAGAGTCGAGAAGATTTGTGCCCACCACGGTGGCTCAGAACATTACGCGACAAAAGGGTCAAAGCGGGCGGTTGCTAGAACCGGAAGAGGCGGACAAGCTGGAAAAAGCAGGCTACAACGATGCGAGAAAGGTGGCCGATGAGATGGAGAAAGAGGCAGAGTTCGAGATGATGGGTCGAGGGGAAACAGCTGAGAAGGCACTTAGGCATGTCGAGATGGAGGAGGTCGAAGACGAGGGCATCTGATCCGCTGATTACGTCCTAGCGACTACTGTAACACATATCCAATTGCATACCAATACAGTGAAGCACTGATTACATCTCGCAAGTGTAAGGAATGCACTCACAGGTGCTCGTGGAAGAGATTAAACAGTATCAGACGGTCCACGCACGTCTTGGTCAACTGACTTCGATGTGGCTCTGCCAGAAAGTCGCGACCACAATGGAACTACCTTTACCAACATCATGACGGCCACTGATAGGTTTACCAAGCGCAAGCACTTCATTCTCACGCGAACCATTACTACGGTTGATGCAGCATACGCTATGCTACACATCATCAGATCACACGGCCTTCCTAAAGAAATGGTCACAGACCACGGCACCCAATGAGACTCTTGGTCCTTCCGCGAGCTCTCAAAACTCCTCAGCATCCAGCAATCAATGTCATCAGCATGGCATCCTCAATGTCTCCTCCTTCTTTGCAGACCGTGGGCGCAATATGCGCAGCCTTTCACCAGACCAGCAGGCACCATCACCTCCGTCAAGCGATCGTGCGCCCGCGCCTGTCAGTTCTGAGAGAAGACGTGAGAGCGTTTGCCTGTGGGACTGACGTTTTTTGAGATTTTGTACTCGAGTACTGCCAACCACTTGATAGAAATCGGCGAATCCCGATAGATGCGGAGATGCGGAGTGATCAGATCAGCCGACCGTCACTTGCGTCAATGACCACAATTCAACTTTCTTCCTTCCTTTCCAACAATCCTTTGTAGAACGCGAAAAAGCAAATACATGCGGCGCTACTGCAGTCTCCTTACAACTTCCATCCGCCGCACTTTACCGAAGCAATCGCCACACATGGCCCTCTACAACAGCCCAGGACACAGCACCAGCACCAGCGCAGCAATGTCGTCCTCTACACCCAATAAACGCATCTTCGCCCCCGGCGGCACAAACGACTCCCAGCAAGCCCAACAATACACAAAAGGCAGTCTTGAAGCAGACCAACTCGACCCTAACCCGCTTACCCAATTCGACATATGGTTCCAACACGCCAATGCCGAAAAGGTACACCAACCCGAAACCGTCACTTTGAGTACTGCAGAACTACCATCGGGAAAAGTGAGCGCGAGGATGGTATATTTGAAAGAGTTGGACGACAAAGGTTGGGTGGTGTACAGTAACTGGGGCACCAGCAGGAAGGCTGCAGATGTAAAGAGCAATCCTCATGCGAGTTTGACTTTTTGGTGGCATGAGTTGGAAAGGCAGGTTCGGGTTGAGGGAAGGGTGGAAAGAATGACTAGTGAGGAGAGTCAGGTATACTACGACACGCGCATCCGTGGCAGCAGGATGGGTGCTTGGGCGAGTCAGCAGAGCAGTGTGCTTAGCAGTCGTGAAGAGCTTGAGAAGCAGGTCGAGGACGTTGAGAAGAGGTTCGATGGGCAAGACAAAATCCCTGTACCCGAGTTCTGGGGTGGCATCAGAGTCATTCCGGAGATGGTCGAGTTCTGGCAGGGAAGACCCAGTCGCTTGCACGATCGTTTCAGATATACCAGAGATGAGAAGAGTGAGTCTGGATGGAAGGTCGACAGATTGAGTCCGTAAGTCAAGCAATCAAGCAAAGTTTACAGGCTCCCTTGAGTAGCGACATGTCCCTTCCTGGCCCTTGGGACCCGATCCGCTTGCCGGATTCGTGACACTGGATGGCTTCTCGCACGCTTAGCAACACATAGCGCGAATCCCATCTCGCTTCCTCTCTTGTACGACAACATTGGTAAATTGAGTTCTTGGACCTCGGAGACCATCGACACACTGGCTTACCGACTGGCCTTCGAGAAAACCCAGACCCATCTGAACAGTGTCGCTAGCTTTCACTGGCCATGGATTCACGCCTGTCAGGGCCGGGGTAGTCTGAGAGCTTGCCCTCGACAATCTTGGCCTTGTTCTCGAGGGGGAAGGTGACATTGGCTCCTCTCTACTGTCGCTCAGCCTGATTACAACAATGTCGCAGAAGCTTGGCCCAGAGACTACCTTGTGTGATGGAAAAATAATATTGAAGAGATTACCCTGAATCACCACGCGCACTTACTGGCTCCCTCGCGCGATCGATCCTTCGTCACCTCGAGACGGGGCATCAGACAGCTTCCCGACTGCAACCCACCTTGGCGACTCAGCGTGACGGAAGAAAAGTCTTCCTGGCGACGGGTTGTGACAGAGGTCCGCATGGGCGCCTGTGGTTCGATGGTTTCTCACATTTCGTTCCTAATGCGGTAGGTGCATGCGGGTGGGCTTGCTTCCCTAGGAGCGCACGTTTCGACGGTCACACATCGGCGTCTCGCCTTACGAGGAGCTCCCATTGCTTTCTAGGTCTGCATCCATGCCTTGATTCATTACAGGATCTGCCAGAAAGAGAGGACATTATCGAAAGCGGGTGCTTGCCAAGAATCCTCTACAGCCACGTTCTGATGATCACCTTCGTAGCCTTCACCGTTGTCTGACTCGGAATTTTTGCTGCCATCACTCTCTTCTAAACAACTCGAGTCCGAACCAAAATCGGAGTCGTAGTCAGAGTCAGAATCGGAGTTTTCCAGGTCTACAAGGTCACTAGGATTGCGACGTTGACCCGATGTGGTTATGAGCATTGGCTCACGACGACTGAGAATGGTATTGCTCACAGCAGCTAGTTGATTGTCAGCGCAAGTAAGCTGTGACTAAAGAGAAGGATGCTCACTATGACTGGCATGCAGAGCACAGTCTGGTTCTATACGACCTTCTCTCGAGGTCACATCGCACCAAACCCTGACCTTGCCATCTGTTCCGCCAGCCCAGATATCAATCTTTCCTTCAGGATTGCTCGCGACGTCGAAGGAGAGCTTAAGTGTAGTAAGTGCACAACGTCCAGTCACATAGCTTAGCCGCTGTCCGGTGTGCCTGATATCGTAGACAAGCAGAGCATCACTCTGACGTTCGGCGACGAAGAGGTAATTTCCACATGGACTCCAAGCAAGTTGGCTGACACCGTTGCCTCTAAGCAGACTGTCTTCTGCGTCATTGAACTTCAAGTCGAAGGCAGCCACAGTCTCTCCTTGTCCGGCATTCTCAAACAAGCCTACTTGACGATTGTACGTTCCTGCGGCCAGGATGTTATCACCGGACAGAGCCAATGAGGAAACTATGCCGCCAATGCCTGCAGTATCGGCACCATAAAGTTTTCTCGCCTTGCGACCTTTCCTTGTAGGATACTCGTTCACCGGCCCTCCTCCAACTTCTATATCGAATAGAGCGATATTGTCTTTTGTACCAGCAATGAAGCGGGTGTTGTCAATGAAGAACAGAGATGATGGCGAGATGTAGGCTTCGGTGAGAGGATTCTGCCATGTATAAGATGCGTGTGTATATGATAGATCGAGAGCGTTAGTCAAGCGAAGAGGTAGGTCTGGCTGAGAGGTCAAGAGAAGGGTACTCGCAGGGTTGGTGACATCGAAGGCGGGGTGAAGGGTAAAAGATGAGAGCTTGATTGGTGAAGGAGCAGAGCAATAGGGTGACACTATTGCCGGCTTCTCGTCGCCGTGGATTGAGGGACTTGTGCATGTTAGCCGGAGGCATAAACAACCACAGACGAAAAGGAAATAGATGATGGAAGAAAGAGAGATTGAAAACAGTGGTGCCTTCAGCATGATCCTTACACTGCAAAGGTTCTCAATATGAGATCCTCGTTATATGTGACTACAGCGGTGCCATCGGCGGACAAGAGGGCATGGCGGAAGCAATTGCTCTCGTTCCTGTCTAAGGAAGTCGCGACGCCGTAAACTTGTTCAGCCCAGCCAGGATGCGCCTCGTCGACGGTGCAGCGATATTTATCGCCTGTTGAAGCGACACATCTTAATTCGGACTGCTTCTCTACAGCTGGTGTAGAAGTCGCAAGTCCTTCTTCAACCATGTCGTCGTTTCGATAGAGAGGCTCCAATTGCGGAACTGCGGAAGACGTCGGAGCGTGATCGATCTCAAGCACGAGGTCGGAGAAGAACTTGTCATGTACAATCAGCCACTGACACGGACCGCGAAGCAAAGAGCTCGTTGTGGACAAGGTTACATGAAGTGTTGGAAGAAGGGCGTGCATATGCAGAGTGGAACGCGGAAAGAATTCCGTCAGCGGCAGGGAAATATAAACAGTCGGCGTGGGGCACCTTCAGCCTTCAGGACAGCTTCATGCTTTCCACACGCCGACACTTTCTCACTCGCTTCTCGAAGACATTGAGGGTCGCCAGGATGAGCAGTCAGTCCCTCCCAACACGCGGCGCCAATGGCAGCAACAGCGAGACAGTCCAGGACGAACGCACCGTCCCTCCAATGGGCATGACATCGTCGCAGTTCAAGCATGCCGCAACAGAAGCGATTGGCGACATCACAAAGTACTACGACAACATCGCCGAACGACCTGTTCTTCCTTCCGTCGCCCCTGGATATCTGGCTAAGATCCTGCCGCAATCACCGCCCACCGAAGCCGAGAGCTGGGACAAGATCCGCGCCGACATGGAGTCCAAGATCATGCCCGGCATGACGCATTGGCAGAGTCCCGACTTCATGGCCTTCTTCCCCGCCAGCAGCTCATATCCAGGCATGATGGGCGAGTTATGGTCGGCTGCATTGACCGTGCCCGCCTTCAACTGGCTCTGCTCGCCCGCCGTCACCGAACTCGAGACAATCGTCATGGACTGGGTCGCTCAGATGCTTGCACTGCCCGAATGCTTCCTGTCAAAGGGCAAGGGCGGTGGTGTCATCCAAGGCTCTGCTTCCGAAGCTATTGTAACATGTATGGTCGCTGCTCGTGAGCGCTTCATCACGCGAACACTGGAGAAAGAAGGCATTGTCCTCACTGAAGAACAAAAGGAGGACCGCTCTGCTGATGTCAGAAGCAAATTGGTTGCATTGGCTACAAAACACACACATAGTTCCACCCACAAGGGTGCGAATATCGCCGGCACGAGATTCCGCAGCATTGACACTCAGCTGTCGAATGCTTTCGGTCTGCAAGGCCACGAACTCCGAGCCACGATCGAGAAGCTCAAGTCTCAGGGGCTGGAGCCTTACTTCTTGACCGTCTCTCTGGGAACGACAAACACTTGCGCAGTGGATGATTTCGCCTCGATTGCAGAAGTTAAGAGAGACTACCCCGACATCTGGATCCACGTTGATGCCGCCTACGCCGGTGTTGCCCTCGTCTTGCCAGAATACCAACACTACTGCAAGCACTTCTCTGCATTTGACTCCTTCGACACGAACCTCCACAAATGGCTCCTCACAAACTTCGACGCCTCCTGCCTCTTTGTCCAAAACCGTCGCGATCTCACCGATGCCCTCTCCATCACTCCCGCATACCTCCGCAACGAATTCTCAGATCAAGGGTTAGTCACTGATTACCGCGACTGGCAGATCCCTCTGGGCCGCCGTTTCCGCGCTCTCAAGGTCTGGTTTGTCATCAGGACTTGGGGTGTTGAGGGCCTTCGCGCACATATCGAACATCATCTCAAACTCGCCGACCTCTTCGTTACACTGGTGAAATCACGTAGCGATCTTTTCACCATCATCACTCCTCCCGCCTTCGCATTGACTGTATTGACAGTCAACCCTACACCCAAGCAGTCCGCACCCAAACCATTGAGCACAGAAGGTGAACCTGATGCTCAACACACTGTGCCATATCAAGACAGTCACGTCGCTATCATCCCCCAACAGCCAGATTCCGATACATTGACACGGGCGAACGAGGTGACGAAACAGGTTTATGAGATTATCGACAAGCAAAAGAAGGTCTTTTTGACGAGTTCGTTGGTTGGAGATGCTTATGCCATTAGAGTTGTCAGTGCCAATCCGTTGGCGAGTGAAGAAGGTATCCGCAAGGTGTTTGGGTTATTGGTGGAGGCTGCAGAGACTGTGCTCGACGTCAAGAAATAGACAGGCGGCATCACTGGTGCGGGTAGATTCTCCTCTCATGATTAAAGATTTTTCCGAGCTATGAAACAAACTCTCCTCAAAACACAACCATGTTCCATGATCACACAGCTCGTTTAGGAAGTTGCGATGGGGCATCTATCCATACGTCGCGCGAGACACGTCAATTTATCAAGGATCGCCACATGACCATCCTTGCCGACTGGCCACCAAACTCACCCAATCTTAATCCTATCGAGAACGTATAGGCGTTGATGAAGCAGCGCGTACATGCGTTGGAAGAGCAACCACACGGCCGCGAGGCGACGATGGCAGCGATACGACAAGAATGGGCGAATCTGACCCGTCTCGAACTCGAAACCCTCGTCGAATCGATGGCTCGTCGCATCGAGGCGTGTATCCAAGCATGAGGTGGCCATGCGAAGTAGAGTGGTGAAGGAGCGGCTGTGGCGAGGGCGAGGGCTAGCGTCGGATGTGACCTTGTGTTCCTCCTCTTGTTCCACCTTTTGTTTCCACCTCTTGTTTCGACCCTTGTATCCCTATGTTCCACTTCTTGAATTGGTCTTGTTTCGTACGTAGGAGTCGGTCAGGTTCGGCGATGATTGGTCGGGCGCGAGCGTCGTGATTCTATCGAGAAAACGAATAGAAAAGGGAACGGACATCAGAGGCGATCAAGCTTGGAGATTTTATTTCATAACATTTCGAATGCCCGGCGATGAGTAGATTTCTAGTTGGCGCTGACCCTTCCGAAGCATGTATTCGATAGCGCTGAAGTCCTTCTTGTCGTAATTCTGGTGCTCCCGGAACTCGGTCCTTCGAGAGACGGCGTCAGCTTTTGTGAAAACAAGCACCTGTGGACAAAACTTACCGGGTGAACTGCAGGAAGTTGGGTCTGACGTCCTGATCATGGTTACTTTATGAAGAGAGCTTGTCATGTCATATGCTTACGGTAGGCTTCTTTCGTGTTTCACGAAGACATTTGCGATAGAGAGACAAGACTTCGCGCTGAAGACCGGATAAGCGCGCCATGTTGATCAATCAGGGTATACTTCGGGTGGTTGTGCGCAAGGAAGGTGTATGAGATAATATGACAAGGGTGCCTTGGTACAATACTTGAAGAGTGGTATGTAAAATTGTCGTGGTTGTCATAGAGTCGAGTTGATGATGGGGAGCTTTGGCATGACGCGCTTGAGCCGGCTCCGAGACCGCTCATGTCCATGTCGCAGCACGTCGACGACTCAATCTCTTCACCTTCCAATCCATCACGATAACGAAGACGTCGCATATCTCATCCGTCCTCTTTCCAGAATGCCTACTCCTCGCCAAGTCTACGTTGCCGTCATTGGTATGACTTTTTGCAGAACTACCCCTCCACGCCCCGCCATCCTTCTTCCACCACCCATTGACAATCAACAATCAATCGCCATGGACTAACAGCACCCAGGTGTCGGCGGTGTTGGAAAATGCTTCCTTGACCAATTCCAGGCCCTTCGAACCCGCATGTCGCAAGCCACGTCTCCCACCTACCTCGATCTCATCTTCGTCTCGCGCTCGTCAAAAGTCCTCTTTAGCGAGAGCTTCCGCCCATTGAACCTTGACACCGTCGAGTCCGATCTTGCCTCATCCAAGCAACCCATCCTCGAAGCCTCCGCTCTTGTCGAGTACCTCGCGACCGCCCCCGAGAAGGTCATCCTCGTCGACAACACTAGCTCGCTCGACATCGCACGACAATATCCTGCCTTCTTGCGCAAGGGTATCAGCGTCGTCACTCCCAACAAAAAGGGCTTCTCCGACAACTATGAACTCTGGAAGGACATCTTTGCCGCTGCCTCTAACGGTACTGGCAACGGTGGTTACGTCTTCCACGAGAGTACCGTTGGTGCCGGTCTACCCGTCCTCTCTACCCTGAAAGAGCTTGTCGAAACTGGCGATGAGGTTACAAAGATCGAGGGTGTCTTTTCTGGTACCATGAGTTTCTTGTTCAACAGCTTTATGCCTGTTGGTGGCGGTGGTGGCTCCTTTGCTGCGGAGGTCAAGAAGGCCAAGGATCTCGGGTATACCGAGCCCGACCCAAGAGACGACTTGAACGGTCTAGATGTCGCTCGCAAGCTGACCATTCTCGCCCGTCTCGTCGGCTTGAAGGTCCAGAACCCCACAAGTTTCCCTGTCCAGAGCTTGATCCCCAAAGAGCTGGAGTCGTGCACCAGCGGCGACGACTTTATGTCTCGCCTGCCCGAGTTCGACGACCAGATGGAGAAGCTGAAGCAAGAAGCCGCTCAAGAGGGCAAGGTCGTTCGTTTCGTCGGCAGCATCGACGTCGCTAGCCAAAGCGTCAAGGTCGGCCTTGAAAAGTTTGACGCCAGCCACCCTATTGCTGCTCTCAAGGGAAGCGACAACATCATCAATTTCTACACCAAGAGATATGGTTCTAACCCTCTTATCATCCAAGGCGCTGGCGCTGGTGGTGAGGTTACTGCTATGGGTGTCACTGGTGATCTTCTCAAGGTCCTCCGTCTACTCAACTGACGCCAGGATAAACCTAAGCTGTAGAAAAGCTATGCAGATGTGAAGATATGGATAGAGAAAAGTTTCTGAATATGGATGATCAATCTGACACTACATCTTATCATCATCGTTCAGGGAATTGAGCCGTGCTTTTGGAATTCCCAATTTGGTCGGATCTGCAGGTGCCTGACCATCATCTCTCCTTCCTCTTCAGCTCAGACAACGAGACCTCCCATCATTAGCAACGTGAACCTCATAGGCGGAAGCATGAAAAACATTCAGCCACAGCTCTGCACCCTTTGACAGGGACGAGCCACGAAATGCAGGGATATCATGATACCATCTGATCGAGATCAGAAAAAAACTTCAATGTTTCGACGTCGAGCACGCAAGAGCGGCTTCGTCGACTTTGCAGCCATGTAACATTAGCTACGAGACATGAAATGATTATAATTCAGACCTTCATCTTGCAATCTTCCCCATGATCGTACCGTGTGATGTTGAAGCAGAGCAGAGCCTCAGTTAAGCCTCGTGCGCTAAGAGAAAGTGTTGGCGGGGGCATGCGACGAATGCGGCGAACCCCGAAGACAGCTGAAAGGTAAAACAATTGGAGTGAGAGTGGGATGAAGAGATAACAAAACGATTTCTCCATATTTTTAGAAGCTACTTCACTCCTGTGAGTCGAACATTGTTGCTGTTTCTTACCTCATCCTCTTTCGACCCCTGGTCGACGTCCATCTAGAAACAAGCCTCCTCCTGTCACCGACCACATTTCGCCCGATTACATCCGGACCAGCATTATGTCAGCTCCTCGTCCCTTTATTACATGCCATGTCCTTGAGACGGTCTCGGGTCGCCCGGCGCCTGATATGCGCGTCACACTCTCGCTGCTCTCCCCACAATGCTCCAACTCGTCTACACCTACCGTCTTTACCGCATCTACCAACTCCGACGGCCGCGTGACCGCCTGGCAGTCCAAGGGCACCGTCACCACCTCTGAGCTCGACCACCTGGTCAGCTCACTCAAGTCCGACCTTAAGGATGATGAGCAGATGAACTGGAGCTTGGTCTTTGCGACCGAGGAGTTCTACGGCAAGGGCAAGACCTTCTGGCCTGAAGTCGAGCTCAAGTTCTGCACGAGCAAGGATGAGAGACACTACCACGTTCCTCTGCTCTTGGGTCCCTGGAGCTATACTACCTACCGTGGCTCGTAGGCGAAGGGCGAGAGTTTCGATATTGAAACACGACGAGAGCATGATTTACGAGATACCAACAGCGAGCCCAGTACGATGGCAGGGGCCCAGGGACGAAGGACAATTGCCGATACTCAAGTACAGGGGACAGGCAGACAGCGAGAAAGGGTTGAAACAACAAACAAGCTTCGCTCGGAAAGAATAAAGCACACTTGCAGAGTGAAGACGGTTCCACGACTGAATACCATCTCATAAATATCTCTTCACTCCCCCTTCTTGTTCCTAACGTCCCTGCTCATCTGCGCCCAATTCAACACCGTCGTATTCAATGATGCCATTGAGGTATTGTTGTTTTTCAATGTAATTGTCCACGGCTCTTTTCACGTCCTCGTAGGCCTCGTTGAGCAATTCTCTGGCTATTCTGACGCGTGTGTCTTTGTCCAGTAGGCGTAGGGCGTCTGAGATGGCAGGGTGCGCGGTGGGAGTGAATGTGTTGAGCAGACTCGAGACATCTTGGCCATTGGCGGGCTGGAGCGAGGACGGTGTTTGATGGGATTGAAGCGCGGGAGAACTGGTGGAATGGTGATTGAGTGCGGACGCGAAGGCCCTGTCGATCTGTGCGCGATTGTAAGCGGCTCCATTGCGTGCGGGCGGCTGAGTGGTGGGTGTCGACGCGTGCGAGATGGGGTTTGCGCCGGCGCGCAGTGCGGAGGAAGGTGTGGGTCGGTCAGAGCGAGGTGTGTCGTTGATGCCGTTCAGTCTCGGTGGTGCAGCAGCGACACCACCATTGCCGAACAGAACGGCGGCGGCCTGCGCGCCTAGATTTCCTCCATTGACTGCTCCCATGCCTACGGCGCCTTGTCCGTGGCCTTGTTGCAGTCGTCTGCAGCCGGTTTGGTTCAAGACGGCTTCCAAGACCGAGACGGGCATTTGCTCCAGCTCTCTACACAGGTAGCCGCCAGCATTTTCGGCCTCGACGAGCTGGACGACGTGTTCGTTGAAGGCGACACATTGTTTGAGGTGGGAAGTTTTGCGCGAGGTGCTGTTGTAGGCGACTTTTTTCTCTATGCACCACTTGCACTGGACGGCGCGTGATTTTCCATCCGAGTCGCAGTCCTGGAATTGTCGACTGGCCCAGGCTTGTTGAGGTGGCATGGCGAGATCAAAGTAGGCGAGTCGTTTTCGACCTTGATGGAGATGTTCCGAATGTTCTTGGGAGTTGACAACCGACTGAGACGTTATGGCACTGGCAGAAGTGGTTGTCGACCAGTTGGCCACGCATCTCTGCCGCAGTTTAGCACCCAAGGGCCCGTGCTCAAAAGCCAAGCTCACGCGTTGGGATTGTCACTTGCACGTTCAGCTCTGTCAACTGTCACTTCAGTTCGAAGGCAAGGAATTGTGTACAGTGGTCAAGGAAAATTAATCTATTTCATACTTCTTCCTCTCATCTGGAGGACTAAGGAATAGCTGCCTGAATTATGCAAATGTAAATGTCCATTCCTTCAACCTTTTTCCTCTGAGGGTATCACTAAACTTCGTGTCTGGGACGAATGGGAGATGAAGAATTCACATCTCTACCTTGGGAACTACCTTGACTCCTCGGCGACACCGATGCCCTGGAGCAAGAGGTCCGTGAACTGTGAAATTGTTAATCTGACTGATATTTGACGAAACTATGTCCAACAGAGAGAAGATTGCTCACCTTTCAATCTTGGACCAAGAACTCTTTCTCCTCAACGGGATCTTCGAATGGTCGGACGACAGCACTCCCCGTTGCGAATGTTCGGTCTGCAAAAGCACAGGAAAACACCCACCCAAGCCAAGCTTGACAAGCCACTCTCTATACATACCCACCGCATCTTTGCCCAGCCCAAAGAAGAAGAAGATCATAAGCCCACACCCGAGGTTGGTCCAGCGATCGTACAAGACAGTAGATGGCATTACCACACTGGAATTCCAAGAAGAGGGGTCATGGATGGTAGAGAAGGAGAAGGGCTTGGCGCCTGGGGGAGGAACCTGGACGACGAGGATGTAGATTTGGAGAGGGGTAATGCCGATGAGAAAGACAAAGGCTATGATGAAGAGGCGGAGGAAGCGGGAGCGCGTTGTGTTACTGCTGGCGAGGATGGAGTTGAAGGAGGATTTGTATTTGAAGAGGCGGATAATGACGATGACTGCGATGCATTGAGATCAGTGATGGTTCAGAAGGAGAAATAGTAGTCGATATTCACCAGCATAGTAGACTGCAACAGCGTTGGTGAGTAGCAGTGGCAGAGCTGTGAGCGTCCAACCCGTCCAGTCGTTTGTGATGAACGGTTGACAGCCGGAGACACCGGTGAGAGCGAATCGATTGAACTGCACGATCCACTGCAACAGCATGGTAAACAGCGGCAACACCACACACCATACCATCTCAACCGCTGTATTCCTTCGCTTCTGTGCTTTCGTCGGCCCAAGTAGATTCTTCTCTGTGTTCAGCACCCTGGCAAGTGCACGCAACAAGCACAACACTGCTGCTGTCAATCCGGGACTTCTGGCTCCAAGCAGCTTGATCTCTACATCACAAAGACCTTGACCGTCATACATGGACCGCATGTCAATATACGGCCATATGATGACGTTGATTGCAGTCATGAAGTTCATCAGCATGACCCAGAAGACCATGCAAATGGCTGCTGTGTTGCGGTTGCGGAAATGCCATATGAGAGGTGGAAAGTTGAGAATGAAGACGAACGGGGCGAGGACGGCGAGGATTATTCCTTGAGGGATGATTTGGGTTTCGACAATCATGTAGTTCTCTGGTGTAGCCATTGCTTGAGGCTTGGGGGCGAGGATCGCCGTCGTGGATCCTTTGCGGAAGTTGATGTCGGTGCTGTTGGTAGACCTTCAAGAAACGGGGGAGGATGAAAGAGATTCTTTGAGAAGCATGAAAGGAGACATGGGGGAGAAGGAAATAGTGGTGAGAAGGTACTTGACCGTGAGTGATTCTGCTGAACCACCCTCAATAAGCCCAATAGGCCTCAATAACTTGAGACAAGACGAACAGGCCTGAATAGCTTGCCAGTGCAGAGTTCGCAAGAGCGACGAATGGCGAGTTGGCATTGGGAATATGCTTATTGATTTGTGCAAGTGTTTCGCACCAGTCTAGGGTGCGAGTGTTGTCTGAGAAGCCCTAGCTCGGATACCTACCGGATTAGGTGTTCAATAGGAGAAACACCACCACAGATATCGCTACATCTCAAGAATCTCAACAAAGTGATCACATGATCTGGACCGATGTCTTGACATCTTCAGACAACCTCCAAAGGTGCATTGGTGTGTGTAAATTGAATGAATGAATTCAAGGCGCGAGTGGTGGATTTTGATCATGATCGGCGTTTTGATATGGACATGAGGTATGGTACGTGAGTTAGCATCTACACAGCTTTGCGACCGAAGACCTTGATCCTCGAAATACCTCCGTCGGGAATCATGACGAGCTTCACAAAGCCGTAAGCCTTGTCTTGCACCTCGCTCAATACACTACCCTCGTAGACATGTTCAAAGTCCGGACCGGTCTTCTGCGGCGACAGGATCTCAACCCAAGCGGAGGAGTCGTGCTCAGGAGCCGTTTCGCTGGCAGGGGCAGCGAATACCTGGACCTTTTGAGGGAAGTTGCCACGGAAGTGTGCAGTATCGATGAGGAGCTTCTCAATGATGCCCGAGACACCGAGCTTGATGATGCACCAATCGACGTGCACGCCTCGAGTGCGCTTGGTCTCCCATCCGTCACCCATATCCTTGCCTCTGCCAGGAAGCAAGAGGTTGTCCTTTGTGCCGAAATGCTGATCCGAGCACTTGATGGCCACACCTCCGTTGACGATGGCAGCAAGATCAAAGACGGCAGAAGTGTCTTGAGGAAGAACGGCTTGTACATCGCCAAAGAGTCTGAAGCGAGCGATACCGCCGTCTGGGAACATCTGCAACCTCACATGGGTGTATGGTTTCGTTGTCTCAGGAAGCAGCCAGGCGTGTCGCTGACTGGGTCCGCACTCTTGTATCGGCAGGATAGTCTCCCACTCGCCAAAGTCCTTGCTCTTGATCTCTTCCTCGCGATCGTCGGATGCGAAACATGCTTGGACAGCAACTTCGGGAGCGTGGTTGCCGTTGAAGAAGGCAGTGTCGATTTCCACGCCCTTGACTCTGCCGGAAGCAACGCCTAGACGGAAGACGACCCAGTCGAAAGGTTCGGTGTTGTGACGGCGTGTTTCCCAGCCATCGTACCAGGCGCCGCTGAAGACGAAGACGCCGGGTTTGCGAATGGGTGCGGTGGGAGTGGTGAGGTTCTCGGCGGCGGCGAACCATTCGTCGGAGAAGGAGAGGATGCGCGAGCCCAGGGGTTTGCTGATCAGGTCGATGCTGGTCGAGCCGAAGGTGGCTTGGATGTCTTCGACTGCGATGGCTTTGACTTGGCCATTGCTAACTGTGTCAATTGATTCGGCGTGGATCTCCATGGCGACGTACTGTTGATGTTTGGTAGGAAGAAAAGAGGAGAAGACAGAGACGAAGAAGCACAAGAAAGAGTGAAAAGTTGTTGGGTTCACGTTGATTGTTGCTTACTCGATGGATTGATTTCCTATCGAGTAACACCCCGCCGTATCAAGATACGGAGCTCGCCGCGCCCGCTGATCGGTCCCTGCCAAGCCCTGCAGTCCCCGACACCGCTGTCAAGATTGCGGAGGTCGTTGCGGAGAACGATGTAGAAAATCGCGTCGACGGGAAACCAATTCTCTTGTCTGCTGCTGCACCTAGTTTTCCCGTGCATCTTGCATCGACAATGCTTTCAACTTTCGATTCATCTTCCACGGCGTGTCCAACACCCCAGTCTCCACGGAAGAATGATCAATGGCAATCCGCATCGTAACAAGGTAAGTCGGAAACAGAAGAGGGGCAGGACAAAGGCACCGAGACAACTGCGAAAAGACGGTGTTGCTGCCCACACGACGCGTGCCTCCACGCTATGCAAGACGTCCTCTAGGTTTAAACCTGTGGAAGAAGAAGGACCCCGCCGACCCACCCCTGCGATACAAGGAACATCTTGTGGGAATCTAAAGCGACATTGTCGGTGATAGAAAGGACCTAGGAATCGGATCTCGGGGGGCTTGTATGCAATATATGGTGAACTCAAGCTTCAACACTGTCATCAAGACGGATTCAAAAGGTGGCGTACCTGCCTCAGGAGATCGCCTGCTTGAACGGTGTCCTGATGCTCAGACCCATGCGCCTTCTCGTATCCTACGAGAGCTCGCTCGAACATTGGTTCTGCTTCCGCTAGCCTGCCCTGTTTGGCATAGAAGTGGCCTAGGTTGCTATGTACATGTGAGACAACAAGATGCTCAGACCCAAATGCATTTTCTAAGCCTGCCAGCGCTCGGTTTTGCATCTCTTCTGCTTCTTCTAACCGGCCCTGGTCGCTAAAAACAACGCCTAGGTTGAGGACTGTGTATAGAGTGCTCGCATGCTCGGGCCCAGCTGTCTTTTCGAACCCTGCAAGCACCCGCTCGAACATACGTTCTGCTTTTTCTGGACTGCCCTGAGCCTGATAGAGAAGACCCATATTATTGACTGCTTGTAAGGTCTGCGTATGCTCTGGCCCGTGTATCTTCTCGTATCCTGTAAGTACTCGCTCGTACATCTGCCCTGCGTCTGCTAGCCTGTTCTGCGCTGTAAACACAAGGCCCATGGTATTCAACGAATCAAGAGTCGACGGATGTTCAGGGCCGAGTGCGAATTCGAATCCCGCTAGTGCTTTCTCGTACATCTCTTCTGCTTCTGCTAGCCTGCCTTGAGCCTGATAGACATTGCCTAGACCACGGACAGTGGCGAGGGTAGATATGTGCTCAGGCCCAGATGCTCTCTCTTGTCCTACTAGTGCCCGCCTAAGCATCCCCTCTGCAGCTGCAAGCCTACCTTGAGTTAGATAGGCAATGCCTGAGTTGAAGATGGTGTCGAGGGTAGACGTGTGATCAGGCCCGAGCACGACCTCTTTTCCTGCTAGTGCTCGCTCGTACATTTTTTCTGCTTCTGCATATCTGTTCTGAACTCTGAAGCTATACGCCAGCTGAGCAAACGCATCATACTCATCGATGCTGAGTTTTGCGTTCTTCTCGTCTTCGACGAAGCGCATAATTGTCTGAGCGTGTGGCAGAAGTCTCCGTTGTAAAATCCATAACTCGTCCATCTCCAAGGGCGGCATAGCTTGTCCGACTATACAAGAAGCCAGCCGGCGGAAGTCGCCTTTCTCGCTGTCGTGCTGAGCGACATGAAGGCACCATGAGTGAAGAACAGAGTGTATAGCGTAGCTCCTTGTCTCCATCTTGCTCTCGGCTAGCGAGTACTTAATCAATAGTCCCATGGCGCGATTGAATTCGAGCTTGTTCTCGGCCAACAGCAACAGCCATTTTGGCACGACGACATGTGAAGCGTGCTGCAAGCAATTAGGTCGTACCAAAGATCGTCAGCGTACAGAAAGCTCCAGAGCTTTAAAAGGTTGCTAGCTTCTTCGCTTTGACTTCTGACTTGCTCGTAAGATATCTTCCAGGTCGTTAACACACTCCTTTCCGAATCTTCTTGCAAGCAATATTCATCTTGCTTTTCCATCAACTGCTGCCAGGTACTGTTGTAATGGTCCATATATTCAGCAACGCTCACGCCTGTCTGTCGAATGTAGGCTCCAGCTTGTGTCAGGGCAATAGGGAGTCCGCTCAACTTCTCTAACAGCGTATCCGCAGCACTCTCATCTTGCGCTAGGTTCACGAACCAATGCGTCAGCCAATTCACCACTGGGTCTTAGAAGACTGATACCATACCTGAGATATATTCTCCTCCGGCGGCTTCTAGGATCGCTCGACTTTGGTCGTGATCGACTCTTGTGAGGCGGTGACTATTTCGAGCCGCTACCAGAGTCGATAGCCTGCTCGTAACAAGTACATTGCCATGATCCGCCGCTGGAAGGTACTCTTTGAGTTCATAAGCTAAAGGATCTGTTCCCTTGGTCGTATAATCGCGATCGACGTTGTCAATGACGACAAGCCACCGGTGGTTGGATGGAAGAGACAGCCAATCCTGTACACCTCGTACGATCAACTTCATATCAGGACTAGCTTGTGCCGCTGCATGAGCAAGACTGGGCGTTACTTCGCCAGCTGGTAATCTTGTGACGATGTCCAAGAAGGAGTTTTGCAGAGCATCCTTGGACGAACCATCGAGCCAGAATACTGCGCTATACTTTGTCTGGTATTGTCGGATGAACTCGATAGATAGTTGTGACGACAGTCGCAGCGGCTGCCTTGCCTTGATGGCCGCCAGGCAGGCAAGCAATAACCACGTTGTGTTGGCCAATCTTTCCCAAAGTATAGCTGTTGTTGTCGCCAGACTTCTGCTCGAGGGGTTCGTGCTTCTCATCGAGCATCATCACCATAGCCGCCTTCTCCTCGAAAAGAGCACAGATGACACCGATTGTATAACGTTCGCGAGACAAGGTGACCTTACTCATGTTGTTGATGGGCATGAGGTCTGCTGTCGAGAAGAGAGGAGAGATTGCTTGTGGCAGGCGGTTGTGGAGTCCAAATATTGAAAGTAACGATCAGCTCTGTCACGGGGGCTATGGCCTGCTAACGCAGCAGCACATGTATCCGGCACATTGAGCCTCAATACGTAAGGCCTCCTGCAGTATCAATAGGGCACCGAACGAAGCTTGGCTTGGCTTGCAGCGGATCCCGAGGTGCCAGATGTAAGCGATGCGCATCAGCGCTGAAGAGATAGGACTGCGCCACAATAGGCAAACATCCAGCCAGTCACTTCTCTCTTCACTAGAGTTGCCCGTAGATAGGAGAGCCCATCTCATGCAATCTAGAGATGGCTCGTCCAATGGCGAACCCTACATCGGTCTCACCCGCACCTCCAGTGGCTAGGCTTGCCCCTTCCAGGCCGGTGGCTGACCACTCTGTGTCGCCAGACACAAAGGTGCTCATCATACTCGAGCTGCTGCCACCTCCTTTCTTAACGGACATCTGTAATCCTCCCTGCTTCCTCTTTGCACGTTGCTCTTCCGCCTCTATAATCTCAACAAACGCTTCATCAATCGTGACGTCGGATGAGATTATTACTTTGGTACCCGACTCATATGCCAGATCAATGAGGGTGATGAATCGACGCACACAGTCCAATTCAAACAGGCGAAATCGGCGAAGACCTTCAAGGTATATAACTTTTGCTTTGCGGCACAAGGCGTGATAGTCTGCTGCTCCGAGTTTGCCTTCGCAGAGTTGTGCTACTGTTGAAGATACTGTCAGGCTGTCTTCGTCGGTCTGCATAGCAGCGACAACAAGTTTACGGCCCATCATGACCGGAATCTCATGAGCCACTAGTTGCTGGCCGCCAGTTGCCGCTTCAAATGTCGACTGAAACTCGGCAGGATCGGTGAAGAACACTTTTTGTGTCTGTCCTTCCGACTTCAACAAGCGATAGTCTTTGGCTCCTCCTAGGGGCCAAGTCTCACACCTCTGCTTCAGCATTGCGATGAATGGTAGAAAAAGGTCGCGATTAAGTCCATCTTCATACAGCTTTTCCGGGGCACGATTTGAAGTTGCTACCATGACACCTCCAGCCGCCCAAAAGGATCCCATGAGGCGTTGCAAAATCATCGCGTCCGCAATATCTGTCACCTGGAACTCATCAAAACACAAGACTCGACTTTCGGCATGGATCTGTCTGCCGATAATGGGGAGAGGGTCGGCGGAATCGTATCGGCTGGAGGAAGACCGGGCTTGGTGGAGGCGAGAATGAACATCGAGCATGAACTCATGAAAATGGGCCCGTCGCCTAGAGATGTGCAATGGTAAAGTAGAAGTGAACAGAGACGCAATATATGATTTGCCAGTTCCGACAGAGCCATGTATATAGAGACCAGTCGGTGGGGTTCTGCTGTCCGGACCGAAGCCATCCTGTAATTTCGAAAGGCGGTCGACCAACGCCAGCTGGGAAGGATTGGGCAGCAGGCGCTTATTTTCCAGTAGAAGCCGGTAGGCGTGCTGAAGAGAACCAGACGATGTGGACAGCATGACAATTTTATGGTATGTATCACGTAGGACAGAAATGCGGACGCTGCTTCTACGAGATGTCGCGCGGAAAGGCTTGGCATCGTCATATATCTCGTTGCTGTTTCTGCCGATATTCCATCGCTCTGATAATCATGCCAACTGACATTCAAAACATCCAGCTGCTCTGGAGTCAGGCCTCTGCTTGTCTCGAGGTGAAAATTGCGAGCCATGGCAATATTCCGCACCAGCATCTCCGGCCGGCGGTGATATTAGAACACCGTCAAGGAAAATGCGGAGAAGCGGATCGCGAGCTGCCCCTCCATTGCATCATCCGAGGGCCGTTTCCAGCCATCATAAATCATCATATTTGAGTAGGTCGAGGCCAAATCAGAAATCTACAAAGACAACTTCAAGCCGTTCTTAAAATCGACTTCAATCCATATCTGTCGTTCCCAACTCCATACTGCACATCCACAAATCCAAAAATCATGAGTGGTGAAAAGAAGACTATCCTGGCCTTTGACGCCTACGGCACACTTCTGTCTACCGAATCCATCGCAAAGAAGCTCTCATCGCATTTTGGACAAGAAAAGGCACAGACAATCGCAGCAACATGGCGCAAGTACCAATTGGAATACACATGGCGTCTGAACAGCATGAGTACGCAACCCATCAAACCACAGTCCTATCAATGCACAGCCCCGTCAACTCAGAGCTCTATCAACTCATAGTTCAATGTATCCCTCCTGACACAACTTGTAGACATATATGAAGATTTCAGCAAAGTCACACTACGCTCACTCCGACACGCCTTGTCCGAGTCCTCGGTCTCTCTAGAGCAAAACGACATTGACGATTTGATGAAAGCCTACGACTCCCTTTCAATCTTCCCCGATGTAGCTCCCGCACTCGAAGCAATCGCCAAACAGTCCAATTTCTACCCTGTAGTGTTTTCAAACGGCACACACACGATGGTGTCCAATTCTGTCAACAAGTCGCCTGATCTGTCCAAACATGCGTCGACGTTCAAGGATATTGTTGTCGTGGAGGAGCCGAAGCGGTTCAAACCTACGCCTGAGTCGTACACTCATCTTGCGAAGACTGTTGGTAAGGATCCAAGCAGTAAGGAGGATATGGCTAGTATGTGGTTGATCAGCGGAAATCCTTTTGATATTGTTGGAGCGAGGGCAGTTGGTATGCAGGCGTGTTGGGTTGACAGAGCGGGCAATGGATGGCAGGATGGTCTTCTCGAGGGGGAGATTGGAAGACCGACAGTGATTGTCAGCAGTCTCGAAGAGGTACCTAGCAAGGTATCTGGAGTCTTGCCAGTGCAGTGAACGCTGTGAGAGCAACAAATCCAAGATCTCTCGAGCCTGATTCTTGAGATCGCTGTATATGATATATATCTGACATGCTCATCGCTTTTCCCACACCTTCAACCCTGCTACCCAAGTCTGAAGCACTTCTCCCTTATCGTTCAATACCACAAAGTCGGCTCTCCGTCCTTCTTCCAGCTTTCCCCTGGTCGTGTCCCCCATGAAGTCCGCCACGTTCTCGGTTACACATCTCACTGCTTCTGCGACATTACATCCGCTCCACTTCATGATATTCTGTATGCATTCCTGCAGACTGGCGCATCCACCCACCAGTGTATCTGTCCCCTCGATTGTCACCTTTGATCCGGTCTTGCGTTGCTTGAAAGGAATTTGTGAATGTCCAGGGTATACTCCATCGTCAAGTCCAGCCAGCTCGATGCTATCGGTAATGAGTATGCATTTTTCTGGGTTTGCTCGGAATAGCATCGTAGCCACGCTTGGATGCAGATGATTGCCATCAGGTATAATTGTGAAGTATGGACTCTCCAGACCATTGGTATCTGCAGTTGTGACGAGTCCAGCAAGCCCAGGATCGCGATGATGTAGTGGTGCCATGGCGTTCAATGTATGCGTCAGCGCTGTTGCCCCAGCCTTGACTCCTTCGATTCCTTGATCGTAAGTCGCTGCACTGTGTCCGAGCGATACTTTGATGCCCTTGGATGTGAGCGACTTGATCAGACTTGTCGATTGTGAAAGTTCAGGGGCCAGGGTCACGAATTTGAGCACTTCGGAAGAAGATGCTGATTCTCCGTAAACTTCATCTGATGATTTGCTACCATCGAAGAAGTGATCTGAATTGTGAGCGCCTTTCTTAGACGGTGCTAGGTAGGGACCTTCTGCGTGAGCTCCGAGTAGGGATGCAGAGTCGTCGATTGTTCTGGGCTTCAAGGACGGCAAAATCTGCGGCGGGATACAGTCAGTATGACAGACTTTCTCGCATCCGTTCCTGGGGATGATCCATTGTCGAGACTTCCGTCCCCTACTGGCAAACTGCATAACCGCTTGCGATCGCAAAGGCTTAACCAATGGCTGTCGCTTTGTGGTCAAGCCACTGAAAAGAAACAAGTATATTTGGACCTACTTTCTTATATTCATCTGATGACACCGTCGGAATGGTGGCCCAGAAACCAGTAACACCTTGAGTGACGAGATATTCAGCAGCTTTATCAATTTGACCAGCGTACTCTTTCTCGTTGTTGAAGTGAGTGAAGTGGAATCCAAGCAAGCCATTGGTATGGAGCTCAAGCAGACCAGGCGCAATTATGCCTTCCTCCAGGTCTACCGCATCACCGCCAATGTATCCAGTCCGAGGGAGGATAAGACCTGTATCATCCGAAACGACCAACTGATCTTCCACCAGTTTACCGCCTATACAAAGGCGGCAGTTCAGAAACGATGTGAACCAGCCAGACATTGTCGTGGAATATTGAAAGCAGGTAACAAGAATTGAAAAGTAGGGAAGAATACCGAACGTTGCGTGACGGTTGTTTTTTTGAAGTCGGTATGGTCGCCGGGACCCCTCCCCCAGATGGAAGCGGGTACGTAGGGGTGCTCAAGTAACAGTTTCTAACAGTTTGTAACCTGTTAGTTAGTAACTGGAGTTACAAACCACCAAAAAGCGAGTTACTAACTCCTGCTAGTACTGGGCTGCAGTGGGAAGTGCAGGCCCCAAACTTGGCAGCCATCAGCCCAGGCGGCTTGTGATACGGCTATTTATCGGGGTTACAAAGCAGTTCGTAACAGGTTTGTAACAAGTTTGTAACTAGTTACAAACTGTCGAGCTACTAACTCTGGTCAAGCCTACGGGTACGTCATCCGGCTGTCTGCGAACTCTCTCGGCTTCCAATGCGGAGTTCACAGCAACTTGACCAACGAAACATCAACCATGTCCAGTCCGATTGAAGTGCTCATCTTTGGCGCCGGCGCCGTGGGAGCCTTCTACGGTTCCAGACTTGCACAGGCTCCCAACGTCAAGGTGTCGTGCGTCTGCCGATCGAACTACAAGGCAGTTGCTTCCAATGGCTTCTCGGTCAGCTCACCGCAGTACGGCGACTACAAATGGAAGCCGACACGAGTATTTGCGAATCCGAAAGAGGCGGGGGCTAGTGGCGTCAAGTGGGATTATATCGTCGTCAGCACAAAAGCGCTGCCAGATGTCAGCGACGACTCGAAGCAGCTGGAGGGACTGGTTCATGATAAGACGGCCGTCGTACTGATACAGAACGGCCTCGGTGTCGAAGATGCATATGCGAAACGCTTCCCATCTGCCTCGATACTAAGTGCCGTCACGGTCGTGTCAGCTGCACAAGAGCAACACGGCGAAATCAAGCACAACCGCTGGACGCGCATCAACATCGGCCCCTACCTCCCAGACTCGTCCTCCTTGAACTCGTCCGACGCTGAACAACGGAACAACAAGTTCGCTCAACTCTTGCAGCAAGGCGGAGTGAAAGACGCGGAAGCCTACACACATGCCAAACTCCAGCTTGTTCGCTGGCACAAGCTCGCCATCAACGCCAGCATGAACCCCAGCAGCGTTCTCAGTAACGGCAGCACCAATGCAGAGATGGCAAAGGACGATGAACTCTCCCGTCATCTGGCTGGAGTCATGGTCGAGATACTGACGACAGCACCCAAAATCATTGGACACGACTTCCCGCCCGAGTTCGCCAGTGCCGACAAGTTGCTTGCCAGTACGAGAAAGAACACATCCGGTAGCAGACCGTCCATGTGGCTGGACTGGGAGGCAGGCAAGAAGATGGAACTGGAAGTCATACTTGGCAATCCCATCCGCATTGCTAGAGAGAAAGGTTATGAGATGCCGAGGTTACAGACCTTGTATGCATTGGTGAAGATGGCTCAAACGAACAGGGACAAGCAACAGGCCAAGGCAAAATTGTAAGAATTGAATTTGAATTGTAGATAAATCATTTATTATTCTCATGAGACTATTGTGCAACTCTAGTGATGCGATCACAGATTTATGCCCTCACTCACTAGGTGAATGGTGGCCGCGTGCTGCGTGTTTCGAAACAAAGCGGGGCATGACGCATGACGCATCAAGAGCGAATTCCAATTCAGGCCGTCGCATGCCTTCTGCTCTTCTGCACAAACACGACAATTAATATGGAATCATTATCGCGCCGCCCGTCGCAGCATCAGAACGACTCGAGCGCTCCACAACAATCTCCCAGCTCGCAAGACACATCCTCTCTCCAAGAGTCCAGCGTCCTCGTCAATCACCCGTCACCCGAAGCGCGACCCGCACCCCCGATACCAGATGATAACGACTTGAAGAAGTGCTGGATCTGCTTCTCCGATGAGAGCGAGGATGGCCCAGAAACATCAGCTTGGAGAGATCCTTGCCCTTGCGCGCTGGTCGCACACGAAGCATGCCTTCTCGATTGGATCGCCGACATGGAGTCGCCCACAAGCCGCAAACGCACTCTTGGTCCTCCAGCAATAGTATGCCCACAATGCAAATCCGACATCAAGCTCGTCCGCCCTCGCGATCCTGTCGTTGAAGTCGTGCGCGCCCTCGAGAGGCTGGCTGCCAAAGCCGTCGCCCCTGCTGCTCTGACTGTCGCTTTCGGCGCCGTCGTTCATGCCTGCGCAGTTCACGGCCTCTATACCATCACCTCCATATTCGGCCCTCAAGACTCAAAGCGCATACTTCAGCCTCTGATCAACGACTTTTGGTCAGCCGCGCGTCCCATCGATCAACTACGAAGCTTCATGCAGCACTGGCGCCTTCGTGTCGGCCTGCCTCTGATCACTCCCCTCTTGATCCTCTCCCGCTCAACTCTCGCCGACTCAATCCTCCCCGTTCTCCCTATCGTCTTCTTCGCAACCCAAGGCGACACCTCCGACACACTCGACATGATCTCATGGCCACCATCAGCGAGCATGACTTTCGCTGTCCTGCCATACATTAGATCAGCCTATAACGAATACCACCGCCGCGTCTGGGCAGACCACGAGAAGAGATGGATGAAGGAGATACAACCGAGAAGTGGTCAGCAAGACGGAGATGCCAACGCTCAACTCGCTGTTGATGCGGAAATGGAGGCTGCAGAAGAAGATAACAACTTCGAAATCAGAATCGATGGCAACTTTTGGGAGGACTGGGCAGATGATGAAGAGGAGGATGTTTTGCGCGAGGTCCAGGACAACAATGGAGCTCATCCGCTCAACGCACCACCGCTACCTGATGATGCTCCTATGCCTGGTCAAAACGAGGACATACCTCAACAGGGTCAACAACCACAAGCACAAGCCCCTCAGCCACCCCGACCTCAGCCTCGACCACCCGCACAAAACAGAGAAGAGCGCCTCCTATCCTTCAGCACAAACTCGCTCGCTCAGACTGTCATGTCAGCTCTGCTCTTCCCCACGATCGCGTCGGTCAGCGGTGATTTACTCACTCACCTGCTGCCTCTCTCATGGACCACTCTGCCCACCAAGTCTTTTGGTATGCAGAGAGGGCGAGCCACAGGCTTGCTCCAGAACAAATGGGGCAGAAGCGTCGTGGGTGGGTGCCTATTCGTGGTTGTCAAAGATGCTGTTATGTTGTATGTCAGATGGAAGATGGCCAAGCAGCATCAAAGCAGGCACGTCGTAGACTTCGACAGGAAGAAAGCCAAGCGATAGGCCCGGTCCTTGTCGCGTTGCACATATTCTGCAGACGATGCCCTGATGACTTTTGTCTTTTTGCATGGCGCTTATTCATTTCTTATTATATTCCCCTCTTTCGTCACACGGCTTTACGTCCGTTTCTCTACATCGAAAATGATATCACCCTCTTTCTCGAGCGACACTTGCAAGCTTCAACGATGACTATTCCATCACCCTACCAAGGATTCCGCATCTGTATTGGCAAAACTCTTGCGAAGACCATCAATCACCTTGACGGCGTGAATGAATGAACCGATGTTGTGATCACCAGAGATGCTCGTTGTGGAGTACCACAGCAATGGTGTCACCAAGCTTCGCCGGCGTTTGAATAAATCTTGTTCTGATTATCGTGAACTTTGCTTTTCTCCCGCCAGAGTTACCATTTTACGACATGTCAGTCCTGGATACAAACAGAAATTCCGGTCTAAGCGCTCAGCCTATCACACGCCCGGGAGTAGAATCACTGAACGCTTGCATTTGATGAGAAAGATGTTATTCGTTTTGCTGGCAGAGGCACCCGGAAGCTTGCAAGCGGTATGCAACCGTCTTGGCCCCAAGGCGGGGTTGAGCAAAATCACGTGAGACAGAGGGGAAGCTGTCAAAAGATGACGCGGGGAATTACGACTTGAATCAACAAAGAGTGACAAGCATCCATCAACTTTCGCCAGCACATACATTTTTCCGTAGCAGTCTTCCTTCGCTATATATACTGCCTCGACCACGACTAAATTTCTATTCCTTCGTATCAACACTCCCGGACATAATCACAATGGCACCGGTATGTTTCTTCAGCTTCGAGCAGCTCCTCGGCTACCTCATCCTATGGATCGGCATCATGACATGGCTCCGATGGCTAACGCTGGAACAAAAGATCAAAGAAATCCTCTTCGACTGCGACAACACTCTCGTCCTCAGCGAGCACCTCGCCTTCGAAGCCTGTGCCGAACTCGCAAACGAGATCTTGGAAAAGCATGGAAAGCCGGAGCGCTACACCGGACCTCAACTCCTCAAGGAGTTTGTCGGTCAGAACTTCAGAGGCATGATGGTCTCGCTGCAAAAGAAGTACGGCTTCGAGATTCCGGAAGAGGAGTTCAACCAGTACGTCGACCGTGAGCTCGGCAAGGTTGTCGAGACACTGGAGAAGAAGGCAGAGCCCTGCGCCGGCGCCACTGAGGTTCTGGAGAAGCTGTACAAGAGCAAGAAGTACGGTCTTGCTGTTGTCTCTTCGTCTGCTCTGTCGAGAGTCCAGGCCTCCATTAGGAAGGTCGGCCAGGACAAGTTCTTTCCCTCGGAGCATGTCTACAGCGCTGCCACTTCTCTTGAGAAGCCCACCTCAAAGCCAGACCCCGCCATCTACCTCCACGCCTGCAAGGAGATTGGTGTTGAGCCCAGCCAGTGCGTTGCTATTGAGGACAGCAAGTCAGGAGCCACTGCCGCAAAGAATGCTAAGATCCCTCTTATCGGCTACGTCGGCGCCTACGACGAGAAGGAGGAGCAAGACAGAATGGCCAAAATGCTGACCGAGGAGTGTGGTGCCATCACCATCATGTACCACTGGAACGAGTTCTTTGACTGCATGGAGAAGGTTGAGCAGTCTCTGGCATGACTCCCGAAGGCCAATATCTGATTGGACCTGCATGTCAATGTCACCTTACGAGGTTCATGAGTATGAGTACTGAAAGAATGCATATAGTAGGCATGAGCAAATGAGCTCTTGGAGTAATGAAACGAGATTATTATCAATACAGAATGATTCCAACTGTAAGAATGTGACCTCCTCTGTCCAGCAGTACAGTCAGAGTCAAAAACTTTTCCCCAGAATGCCAAGGGTAGGATATGTATGTCTGCTCTTTTGCAGCACAATACAAGCTGAATTCATCATAATCTGATATTCCATGTGACACTACCAACACTCACAACTTACTAGCCTTCCAAACAGGCTTCCTCTTCTCGACAAAAGCCTTTACACCCTCATGAATATTTTCACCAGCCAACAACTTCGGATAAGTCTCTGCAATTAACTTCTCCGTCGCCTCATCAGCACCCAAACCCTCCCAAGCCAAATTGACTCCCTCACGGCTGACAATGACAGCATCAGGACTGTTTCCCGCAATCTCTTTGGCCACAGCTATACATTCATCCACCACATCACCATCCACCACACGATTCACCAATCCCCATTCTCGAGCTTCTTCGGCTTTTAGGACGCGACCTGTTAGTGCCATTTCCATGGCTCGTTGTTTGCCCACCACACGGGCGATACGGGGTAGTGCTCCTGCTATGGCGACGACACCGCGTTTCACCTCTGGTAGGGAAAATGTTGCAGCAGTGGATGCGAAGACCATGTCGGCGTTGATGGCCATTTCGCAGCCGCCGCCGAAGCAGATGCCGTTTACGGCTGCGAGAACGGGTTTGCGACCTTTACGGCGGGAGAGACCACCAAACCCTGATTGGGGCATCTTTCGTTGTTTTCCTGAAGCATTTGCTTGGTTCCATTCTGTGTGTGCCGTCGTATCAGTGTTCCTATTCTGTAGTATCCGTGGGGAGGAGGAAGTGTTACCTTTCAGATCAGCACCGGCGCAGAAAGCACGACCGGTGCCTGTCAAGATTCCTACGCATAGTTTCGGTTCCGCGTCCAGCCATTTCCAGACGGCATCTAGTTCTTCGTTTCCTTCTGCGCTGATACAGTTGAGTTGCTTGGGCCGGTTCAGAGTTACGAGGAGGATCTCTGGTGTTGGGTGGGAGAGGATGCAGTATTTGGTCTGAGGTGGAGGTGCCATAATTGGATGATTGAGAAAGCGAATGAGTAGTCGATAGTATACAGTTATTGTATCCTAGTGGGCGCCGTACTTGCAGTCTAGGCTGGTCTTCTCTTTGAAGAAGAGATGGGTCCATCATGTATGATCAGAACGACCGAGGTGCTGTTTACAGCTGCGGGGTGAATGGTGATCACAGCCGAGGGCTTTTCATACTCTTTTGTCCATGGTCTAAAGACCTACATGTTGTCTACGACTTTGATGGTTAAGTCGTCTCTATATGGTCATGACACGGTTCTTAGTTGCTCAGCTTCGCAACACCATTGGTCTTGACAACCATAGAGGGGAGAATGATCTGTCTGTATTCGAGTACGACTCGAGCTTGAGCATGGATCACAAGCATCGAGTCATGCGCTGAACCCTGAGGCGAGAAAAGCTTGAATGTTTCGCCGCCCCCACAATTCGGCGTCGAGGAAAGCGATTGACAGGACGAAAGTCGTTCTTTTCCTTGAGCACAAAACATCAGAATGGGCAAGAGAAAGCGCAACACTCAGGCGCCTGTCGCGCCGCAGAAGCAACAGAAGGCCGCGGACCTGCCAACACCCAACGACAGCGACGATGCGCCAATTGAGCATGTCTCCCACATCAGTGCCGTCACATCGACCGAAGAACTAGAATTGACCGTCGACACATTGAAGACTCTCTCGCAATACCCGAACCTCATCAAGTCGAAAGCATGCAAGGACTTGAGAGCAGCAGTCTTCGACTTCCGACAAGCCTGCAACACTGGTGTCAACTCGGCCGCCGAAGGAACAAACCTTACCGCACGCATCTCTGGCGCCTTGACTGACGCCAAATACACCGATGCTCTCATCCTCCTCTCCGAAATGCGCATTCGCGGCGAGACACCTAAGCTGGGCGCTCTCTGTCGATGGGTCCGCGATCTGGACGTTGTTAGCGGGCTGGCTATGCAGCCCGAAGGAGTGAGCAAGGTTGCTGTACCTCGCTCAGCAAAAGACAAGGAATTGCTGCGTGTGCTGGATGCCGTTCTCAGAGTCACTGGTCCAACCGATACAAATACAAAAGACGCCCTGGACTCGGCCGACCCGATTGCGCTGCAGCAAGTTTGGAACCTCAGAGACAAGACACCACAACAGACACGCCAAAGCGTCCTGGACAAGTCCATCTTCTCCGACTGCCCACAAGACCTCCGCGACTGCTTTCGCATCATCGAGACAACGACAGGTCCGAACCGCAAACCGCCAAACCTCCACCCTGCCGTCCTGTACGCTTCCCAAGACGACGCCATTCTCCTCGGCGATGCACCCGAAACCACCGTCTTCAAACATCCCGTCGTCCCCAACCTCCGGCTCATCAAAGACGTCCTCACCCCCACCGAATGCACCAGTATCATCGCCGCCGCCGAAACAATCGAGTTCATCCCTGACGCACCCATCCGCGACGACGGCCAAGAAACAAGCATCCTCGCCCACAACTTCTACTGGATCGCCGACCAAGCCTTCCACGACAAACTCTGGGAACGCGTACGCCCCTACGTGCCCGAAGAATCACAAGGCAGAAAGGTTCGCGGTATCAATAGACGATTCAGAGTTTATCGCTACGTCCCCGGAGCCGAATATCGCTGCCACATCGACGGCGCGTGGCCTCCTTCAGGCATCGATGCAGCAACCGATAAATACCAATACGATGCTTCCCCCGCGGACGCACGTCAATCTTCCCTGTACACTTTCCTCATTTACCTGAATGATGAGTTCGAAGGTGGAGAGACTTCATTCTTTATCCCTAGTGTGAGGGAGGGTGTCATGAATGCTTATCCTGTCAAACCTATCATGGGCAGTGTGGCTGTTTTCCCTCATGGTGAGGCTGCTGGTGCACTGTTGCATGAAGGTACTGGTGTGACTAAGGGCGCGAAATACATCATCAGGACTGATGTCGAGTATGATGTTAATCCTTCTACAAATTGAGTGCACTTATGGGTTAAAGGAAAATGGCGTTTGTAGGGGCGGGAAAAGGTGTTTTGGGAACAACTAAATTGAGGGTTTTGTATATAAGATAAATTGAATGCTTTATATATGCCTTATGATTGTACTTGCACCTTTTTGAATCGTGGTCTTGACTCTCCTCGCGTTACAATAGCATGGCTTGTTTGTTCATGAGTATGCGAGGTTATCCTCCCTCGATGTACGAGTATTGGACACCAGCGTTCTGACTTATCTCATTAATCAGACGCTCGAACATGAGTCGTGCGATGGGAGCACGGACCACAAGTGGACGAAATCGCGAGAACTCGTTCGAGCGTCTGAGAGTTCAATGACACTCTTTTGGTGGTAAACCCTTTCGAAAAATCACGACAACAACACGATTAGTCGCTAATAATCATGGCGATAATTTTATAGGTAGGCGCACAGTTTGAAGAGGTCAGTCTAATTTCTTTTCTTAAATTTTAGCGACTTTTGGTCGAGTAAAAACTGTTTTTAGAGTTGAAAATAGTGCAGTCCCGGCACACTTAAAGGAGTTGCAACTCTGTTGCAATACGGTAAGGTTCTGTTGCAGATGGGTCTGTAACAGGCTACAACAAATGAGGGGATAACAAGGTTAGCTTAGCATCCTAACGCCTTGGCAGAGCAGGATGTTCTTAACAGATTGCGCCCGTAGATACTCTTCCTCTCTTAAATCAATCACCACGCCATATACTATTAGCTCGCTTTCGTTAGCAAAGGCTACGTCTCCACCTTCGGTTGATTTTATAGGCTCTAGGATTACTTCCCTACACTAGCTAGAGTATTTCATGCACAGTTGCACGACTTATTTTAACTAGTTATGAGCCCGGGTTTTGCATAATCCCGGAACCTGTGTAACTTGTTAAGGCTCTACTAAGAACAGTAGGAGATAAACAAGAGGAGAGAGACTGTAGCAACTAGGATATACAGTTACCTATCACCACTAAGGCAACAGAGAAACTCAGTCACCTATCACTGCTATGGCAACAAGGATACACAGATACACACACACATTACTGAGGCAACTAGGATACTTAGTAACCTACACAACTGTGGAAACAGAGACACACAGTTACCTATTTCTACCCTTTAGACAACTGAACCTACTTAGGCAATTTCGCCTTAGTTAAGTACTTTTAGAAATCTATCCCTTCCGCCAATACACACCTTTAGCATATAATAAGTTAACTTGCAACCAACACATTAGAAATTGCAGCACGACAATAGAAAGAGAGCTTAATTGCAACTACAACTATAACATCTTTACAAGATGGAGTTAGCAGATAACTATACAATGTCTAAACACTAGAGGGTAGCAACCCTAGGTAGAGACAATGTGGACAAATAGTTCATGCAGATAAGAGACTAGCTTAAAGCTGAAGGAGTCTTCTAGACTGTAGAGGGTACATCTACACCCCCTATAACACCTCCTACACCTACATCTATTGCAGATAGGGTAAAGAACATTTCCCTTTAGGATCTACCTATTAGTAGAACAACTAACGTTGCACTCTTTAGATAAAAGGATGCAAAGGCTAGATACTACATTAGATTATCTCTAAATGAATTTGACCTTAAATTAGTTAAAGAGGAAGAGACTTCTAAAGCCATCTAGGAGAGACTCTAGAAGAAGTATAAGACAAGACTTGCATCTGCAGGTAGACAATACCTAGTTAAATTCTCTACATTCAAGATTGATGTATCTACTTCAATCGATGCTGCCTAGCAACAAATCAATACCCTAGGCAAGAAGGTTGTTAAACAAAGACCTAAGTTGAAATCTCTTAACTTAATTGAGTCTAGAATTTAGCAACTACTTATAGCACTACCTATCGAGTATGCTGCATATAAAGCAGGAATTAATGCTAGAGGAAAAGTTGATCCTAAAGAAGTCCTACTCATTCTAAATGAGGCATAGGCAACTGTCAATCTAGAGGCTACCTACTATGCAAAGAAGCCTTACTAGAACAACAAGTCTTCTTTCTAGAACAAATCTTCTTTCTAGAAGAGAGATGTACCTGCTAGAGCAAGGAGTCCTTTATAGAGAGATAGACAAAGCTATCATCTATGCGGTGCACCTAATTATTAGATAAAGTCCTATAACTACATCTCTGCAGTTAAGGCTTATGGCAGAAAGCTGCAAAGAGAGCATCTAGACAACAAGAAGTCAAGTAAGCAGATATCTTCTTAAGGAACTGAAGTTGCAAGACTAAACAAGGAAATTGAATACCTAAAGAAATCTGTTAAACAGTTGCAGGGAAGCAAGTTCACTAAGGCTCATCTTGTAACATAGACTGAATTAGAATCATCTGACTCTAGTTTAGACAGCCTATCTAGAAATGATCAAGAAGAACTAGAAGTTGAATTCGCAAACTTAAGCAAGGAAAATGTTAGTACTATAACAGCAGACTGCTAGATATCCGACTCTGGCGCAAGTTCTCATATGACTAATAATTCCTCTCTCTTTAGTGAACCTCCTATAACTATAAGGCGAACAACAATCGCTGTTAGTAGAGGGAAACTCTTTTTAACAAAGAGAGGAACTATAGATGTAATGGACCATAGAGGAGGGAGATTCAAATTGAAAGATGTTTTGCTTGTTCCTGAACTTAGAGTTAATTTGCTTTCTAGGAGAAAATTGTGTAAAGCTGGTTTCAAAGGCAGCTTTGGTTCATAGAACATGTATTACCTTAACAAGGATAGTAACACTGTTCTACACGTAAAGGAGAGGGGAGGAATCTATATCCTAGATTCTATCTCACTAAAGCTGGCCTAGACAAAATCAAATCTATAGGCTTTTACAGCAACTTAGTCCTAACTAGATGGTCTACTTAAAAGAGATGTTGCAGCACTTACAAAGGACATTACAGTACCCGTAACAGTTGCACCTAAGGCTCTCCCTTCAATTTAAGAAGAAGAAGCCGAAAGTGAATCTAATGCTAATGCTTCTAATAAGAGAGATGTAGACAACTATATGTTGTATTACCGGAGATTTGCCCACCTTGGATCTGCAAAGATTGCAAACCTACATAAGGTCACAACTATGACTACGCTAGTCAAAGTTGTTAAGCATACATGCTAGACTTGCACACTGACAAAATTCTGTAAGTCAAAAGGCAAGGTATTAGCTAGAAAAGAACACCCCCTAGAAAGGATATCTGTTAATATATGTAGACCATTCCCTACCTCTAGAGAAGGCTTCACCTAGGCAATAGCTATCAAAGATGACTATATAAGAATGTCCTAGATGATCCCTATTAAAGAGAGAAAGGAATGCCCTAACAAGCTTGCAACCTAGAAGACTTAAGTTAAGAGACAGTCTAGACATCTTCTTAAGAGTGTTAGACTTGACAATGCAAAGGAACTAGTGAAACACTTCTCTAGACTTAAAGAACAGTATGGAATTGAAGCTTAGACAACAATCCTACACACCTTAACACAGAATGGTCTAGTTAAGAGGGAAAACTAACAGATTGAGAATGACATAAGAACCCTTCTTAAGGACTTAGGTCTACTAGCAGAGTTCTAGGTAGAAGCCTGTCAAGCAGGCATCTATATCAGAAATCGGACATCAAATGGACTAGTCATTAACGATCACCTTATGAGCCCATATGAAGCTTTTACTAGAAGAACCCCAAACATAGATCACATTAGAGTCTAGGGTTGTAAGGTTCATTCCTATATAGAAAGAGAATCAATTCTACAATCTTTTAGAAGAGACAAGCTTATGGACAAAGCAAGGGTTAGTGCATTCCTAGGATATGTTGCAGACACTAGCAAATAGTTCCTTATCTAGGCACCTAACAGAAAGGATGTGATTAAGACTAGCAACGTCAAGTTCTTTAAACAAGAGAAGCTCACTCTAGAAGAGCTTAATTTCAAGAGTTAGCACTCTCCTAGCACTGCAGCAGAGAGAAACCCTCGTGGCAGACCTAGGATTAAGAAAGAAGTTCTGCCAAAGCAAACTACAGCATAGGGGAATCCAAAATTAGTAGGAGTTAACTAAACTCCGTAACAAGATATGGATACTAGACAAGATGATCCTACTTAGAAACCATCATTAGTGGGAGCAGATGAACTACCTAAATCTGATAGAACTACAAGAAGTTCTACCTAGAAGGAAGCTATAACTGAAGCCCCTACTAAAGTTCCTATTGTAATAACCCTAGTTGCAGCAACACTAGTTATAGGAACTAAGGATACATCTAGTCTCCTAGAAGCTGTACTAGCAAAGAAGCCTAATGTCAATGTTGTCATCACTAAACCACCTAGATTTGATAGGAGTCAGTACAAGTACATTGCTAATCCCTACATTAATGAACAAGTTCAAAACAGGAAAAGGTCTAGAGAAGAAAGCACTATAGACTATTTAGAAGATGAACAAATGGCAAAGCACTATAAGGCCTTGTTTTCCCTTCTAGCCTTATTAGTGATAGATGAGGATGTGTTGCAAGATGAAGACTATTAGTTAATGACTGAATATCTTCTACAACAATTCTAAGAATCCTATTCACTATAAGAGGATGAAGAGGTAGCATTTGTTGCACAAGGAAGAATGGACATCCCTATTCCCCTTACCTATCTTAAAGCAATTGTAGACAAGATATGGGGAGAAGGGTAGAGAGAAGCAATTCAAAATGAATTGAATGCACTTGCTACAAACAGTACTTTTAAGATCACTACTCCACCTATGGGCTACAACATTGTTTCTAGTAAATGGGTCTTTACAACAAAGTTCAACACTAATGACTCTCTAGATAAGCTTAAGGCAAGGCTAGTTACAAGAGGATTTTCACAGAAATTTGGAGTTGACTATAAGTACACCTTTGCGCCTACTCTAAGACATAATACTCTAAGAATCTTCTTTGTAATAGTTGCAATCTAGGATCTTAAATGCCACTCTGTTAATGTCAACAATGCCTTTACTAAATCATTCTTAAAGGAAGACATTTACATGAAGGCACCTCCTAGAATGAATATACCTGCTAGTCAATGTCTCAGAATCTGTAGAAGTCTGTATGGACTTAAACAGGCTACAAGAGACTAGAATAAGAAGTGTGTTCTTAAGTTGCAAAAGTTAGGCTTCATGCAATCGGATGCTAACCCCTGCCTGTTAACATATCCTAACAAGAACCTGATTCTCCTAGTTTCTGTTGATAATATCCTCATTGCCTCAAAGTCAATTAAGAATATCAACTAGTTCAAAGCAGAATTTAGAAGAGTCTTTAAGATTAAGGACCTAGGAGAAGTTAAGAAGATCCTAGGAGTATAGGTCACTAGAGACAGAAAGAAAAGAATTGTCAAATTGGATCAAGCACACTACATTAGAGATATCCTCTCTATGTACAGTATGCAACAGGACAAGACAAGAAAAACAAGCGCCCTAATGAATGGATATAATTCTATTAGACCAGCAGAACAGGCTAATCTAAGAACCGATCAAAAGGGATATTAGACATTAATTAGGAAGCTTATATATCTTGCTATTTTGACAAGACCTGACATTTCTTTCGCTCTTAGGAGACTAAGCCAGTACTTAGGAGATCTAGCTAAATTCCATATGTCTGCTGCAAGGCATATCCTTAAGTACTTAAGATCAACATAAGATTAAGGACTTGTATTTAAAGGAATGAACCGGTCTAGACTAGTAGGGTACTCTAATTCTGACTTTGCTTCTACAAGATCTAATAGGTTATTAAGTCTTAGGAATGTGTTCATAGTTGCAGATAGTCCTATTAGTTAGATGAGCAAGAAGCAGAAATCTGTGGCTACTTCTACAATGGATGCTAAATATATGGCTATGTGTGCAGCAGCAAAACAGTCACAATAGATTGCACTCACTCTAAGAGATATAGGCTCTGCCCATCTTATAGGAGAAAGCGCATTCTAGCTAACACTTAAACAGAAAATGAAGTACATGATTACTTCCCCTGTTCTTATTAGAGGAGACAATTAAGCTGCCCTTAGTTTAGTAAGAGATGCACAAATCTCTGATAGGTCAAAACACATTGATGTAGCCTACTATTACTAGAGGGATCTCCTTAAGAAGAATAGGCTTAAGGTTGAGTTTGTAGGAACAACTAACATGGTTGCTAATGGCCTTATAAAGCCATTAAATAAGTCTCCATTTAAGAGGTTTGTTAGTTTACTAGGCATGTAGTAATATGTGTACAGTCCTAAGTAGGAGAGTTGAAAATAGTGCAGTCCCGGCACACTTAAAGGAGTTGCAACTCTATTGCAATATAGTAAGGTTCTGTTGCAGATAGGTCTATAATAGGCTGCAACAAATGAGGGGATAACAAGGTTAGCTTAGCATCCTAACGCCTTAGCAGAGCAGGATGTTCTTAATAGATTGCGCCCGTAGATACTCTTCCTCTCTTAAACCAATCACTACGCCATATACTGTTAGCTCGCTTTCGTTAGTAAAGGCTGCGTCTCCACCTTCGGTTAATTCTATAGGCTCTAGGATTACTTCCCTACACTAGCTAGAGTATTTCATGCACAGTTGCACGACTTATTTCAACTTTTAGTCGTTTTTGAGAAATCTAATACGTTAGATTGCGCCCGGAGCTTCCGGGCGCACGACGCCGGATTTTATGAGAAATCACTAATTAATTCATAACAATTCAACAACAGCAGCTATTTAGCTAAGATCTATAAGTCTAAGTAAGTGCTCTATTCTCTTTCTATCTATCAAAAAAAAAGTCGAAAAAGTTATACCGTTGCGCCAAAATCTTCCATTCTTTTTTTTGTTATCTTGAATCTACTTTGCTTTTCACTTATTTCTTACTACCCTTATACTATATACTTATAATAATAGCTATTTGGCCTTAAGATCTACTTTATCTAGGCCCTTAGCTATTTTATATAGTATATATAGACGTTGTGGTTAAGATATAGCTAGATTTCAAATGGATTTTCGATATATTTTTAACATGTGAACTATTAATTTTCGATCTATAGTCGGGCGCGCACGCGTAGGTGTTCTAGTATATAGAAAATATGATAAATCAACCTTAGAAGAATCTACCGGTCTAAAAAGCTAAGGAGGAAAATCACTATAGCATGTGGTATACGCCGTAGAGTAGTCAAAATCAGCTCGAGTTAAGGGCGTTGTGGGTGAGGGAAATTCATTAAGCTCTCAGACGCTCCGCCAACAAGCAAGCTTGTTCCTCACCAAAATTTGAGAACACGTGACCTATGACTCGAGCGAGTATGGCGGAGCGTCTGATTAATGAGACAAGTTCTGACATGATCCTGTTGCGTCAATCACCGGACGGGGTTGCTCTCTCGCCTAGGTCGAATTCACACTTGACAGCCATTATCTCGCTCCATGTGATACTACTATATTTTTCACATTGATTCCGGCATTGATGCAAGAGCTCACTGGCAACCAAAAGGCGTAGAGGCGAAACCACTAAATGATAATCTGAGAATTGAAATGCAGTTGATGGATATCATATCCTAGGTATATACAAGCCATAAAGGAAAAGAGAAGAAGAAAGCACAGCCACGATAATCTCAATCAGACACCCACATCTAATCAAGATCAGGGAACTTTCTCAAAAAGTGGCTCGGGCACTCGTAACCACCAGGGTTGATGTCCAAATACTTCTGATGATAATCCTCAGCATCCCACCATTCTCCTGCAGGTAGGATCTCGGTTGCGATCTTTCCTTGCTTCCACCATTGCTCTTGAACCTTCTTTGTCACTTCTCTGGCGATCTTGTCTTGTTCGTCGTTGTGTGTGAAGATGCCGCTGCGGTATTGGGTGCCCACGTCGGGACCTTGGCGGTCCTCGGTCGTGGGGTCGTGCATGCGGTAGAAGAACTCGAGGAGTTTTTGGTATGAGACTTTGGAGGGGTTGTAGTAGATTTGAAGGGCTTCGGCGTCTGTAGCATCATGTATGTTAGCCGTCTGTCGCAAGTGTTGTCGCGTGAGGTAATGGCAAAACTTACGTCCTGTTCTTCCGGTGCATACAGCGCGGTAGCTGGGGTTGTCGGTGTTGCCGCCGATGTAACCGACTCTAGCGTCCAGGACTGCATCCTTGGGGAAGTGGTGGCGGTACATGTGCTCGACACCCCAGAAGCAGCCAGCTGCGACTGTGGCCTTCTCGGTGCCCTCAGGCACGGAAACAGCGCCAGTTCCCTCAGGTCCGAAGCGCATGGTTGATGAAGTGAAAGGGCGAGAGAGACGGGCGAAGAGAGAGTTCATGATTGGCGGTGTTGCGATCGCGATTGCGATGAGGAGGATAAGCGTAAGAGGTTTCGTGGTCGCGAAGTTGAGAGCTTGAAGTTTGTATGGAGGAGTTTCTTGTGGTTCAAGGTGTCTCCAGGTTATGTGTTGATGGCAGGAGGCGTGAAATGGCGACAATTGACGATTCTTCTGCACCTTCCAGAAATGATTGACTTGCTTAGCTAACCATCATCTCGCGTCATGGACTCGGACCCTTTTTTGCCACTTGCCCGCATTCGCCTCGGCTTCTGGAAATGCTTGGCATCTCTCTGACAGCTCCGAGCTTCCGGAGCATGAGAGTTTGAACTCAACGCTATGGCTCATCCGCGACAGTCTGCCTTGCAAGACTTCCGTTTCAACCAGAGAGTGTTACAGGATGCCATCAACGGTGTTCGCATACCTGACTACCTTGGATTGGAGCTTGTTCAGCTCTGTGTTGTCGCGGGCATTCGTCGAAATGCAGGTTTTGGCCACGAGCTTCGAGGTCTTACGCCTCGCTTCACTCGCGCACTCAACGCTCAAGCTATCATGTACAGCAGAGATATCCCTGACCTGAAGAACCCGGAAGAATTCCCGTACTGCATATGGTATCCTTCAACGCCCGATCGCGATACATGCAGGAAGCTAATCGTCCAGTATCCGTGGATGAAATATCAGGTTGGCCGCGTCTGTGCCGTGGCGAATTATGACGATCTTTACAAAGAACTTAATATTCTGCCTGAAGTAGGCATTGCTGAGGAAGCTCGTGAGAACGGAAGTGAGGCCATCTATTCAGCGATTGTCAAACAGCCTGTCAAGTACGCTGTATTCAACGACTACTCGAATTCACTTGTCTTGGAGAACCCACCAATTTCTCCGATGAACGGCAACACTTGTGTGACGACACTCCTGGAGTCGAAGCAATCATTCAAGAGACCAAGGGCAAAGTCTATTCTGAAGTCTGACATCAACGGGTTTGAGAGCCGGTTGTTCGACATCTGCGAGGATATGTCAGTGGACGTCAAGCGGAGCGAGCCTCGCTCAGTCGATCAATCAGTGGTCCTACCACTACTCTATTCTCCACTTCCAGCAGATCTTCCTACAGTCGACAAAGACATGCTCATATTGTCAGCGGCGTATCACGGCAACATTGATCGATACATGCGCCTGCGACATCCACAAAAGATCAAAGGCGAGCTTGCGTGCTTGATCCGAGGCATCTACCACGATCCGTTGTTTGCCAAGTTCTGGTCACTCCAACCGACTGCCGACATATACGACTGGCGCATACGACGGGCAATCAATGCCCGTTTCATCATGACGAATGATCTGTCACGAATCACGCCTACAACTCCCGTGGACGAGTTGCCATATCTTATATGGTTTCCACAACCCGCTTATCATGGCGTTTATGAAGAACTAGCACGACTGCGGCCTGAGATGAAGTTGCAGGCCGCGCGGGCATGTATAGTCGCCAACTACCAGCGGTCCTTCGAGAAAATCGATCCACCACACGATTCTGCCCTTGTGCAAGAAGCTCAGGAATCTCCCAACCCATTCTTTTTGAAGCATCTCCAAGCCAAAGAAGCACAAGGCGATACGACAGGGCAAGACCATGGATCTGAATACTGGAAGTACTTCACTATCAAGCACGCACTCAAACCATCCACTCCTACTATCTTGGGTGAGCTCAATGCATCTAGCATTGGAACCACGCAAACATGGATCTACGACGGTGTTGAAGCGGAGATGTCAAACGTGGAAGTTAGTATCTGTACGCCTGAAGAAGTAAAGCAGAGTGGTATCAGTGATGTTATGTTCAGGTATCCTTCTACAGAGTGAACACGTATTCGACGTCTCTTCGACATCTAATCCTTATCGATGTCTTATTTCCTCAGATGCTGCAGGGTCTTCGAAAGCATGTGGACGCTACGTGGTGATATAGAGTGAGTATCGCAGGAACTACAATTGACTGTGTACCGGGGCATCGGGTTGTAATATCTAGCCAACGTATGTGAAGTACTTGGAAAACAATGAATCATTGCGAAGTCGTTCGAAATCTTCACCCCTCAAACACAGGGCAACAGCAATGCTGCCATTCGAATCTTTGGGCATGAAATATACCAGTCCTTCCCAAGCTTTAAACGCTGGGCGCCTGACAGCATCGGCTTTACCAAGCACACCGCCAAAGTTGAAGTCGCAACACGCCTCCTTTGACCAAGAGCTCAGCTTCAAATCTGTAGATGGTAGACTAGTACGACCTGACATGTTTGAGTCGCTTGTTCTGAGGGACTCGACAAGGGCAGTCGCTGATGCCATTGTATTTCCTGCAAGAGCATCTCGTGAACGAAGGGCGTCACGTAGCTCTGATGCGATCACTCCAAGAGGCTTCTGTATCAACTCTTGAGCGGTCTCACGATGTGTAGTTTTGGTGACCACATTCCCTATGAATGAGGACGGGATATTGAGACATGCTCGAGCATCGACTTGCCGTTCGAGAGTCGTCGTTTGACCTTCCCTGAGTCGATAAATTCGAGCGCGAGTCACAGACTGCCAGGTAAACGCTGTCAGCGTATCGTCTGTCGAGACGAAGCCAGCCGGAAGATCAAGGGTAGCTTTCTTCTTCAAATCCTTGGCTGCCTCAGACGAGATGAGAAAGTATGACCAGACACTCGGGACAGCTTGTTCGTTGACGGAGCCCGGCACTGATTTGGGAGCAGAGATGACTTTGGGAAGCGTTTCGAGACGGCCGAAATGCTTGCCTTGCATCTCTTCGTCACTGAACGGTTCGCTGCAACAAGCCTTCGCAAATAGTCGAATGAGTTCTCCTTGACCTCTAATGTCCATGCAATTGTGCTGGGCATCAATGACGAGTAGTAACCCTCCAACAACGAAGTTCGCCTTGAACATCAGAACAGGTGCGGTCTCATCAGACGATCCGGGTAATGTAGATTTTGAGGCAATGGCGGCTTCGTCCAAAAAGCGAAAGGGATAGTGCGCGGCCTGATACTCCCGAAAAGATGGCAGGTTCTCTCTGGCATCTACAAGCTGAAGTTCTGAAGTTCCTCTATGCGGTACAATCTCATAAAACTCTCTTGTATTGACCACTTTACCTGCTGTCCAAGGGAAGGCTTTGGCAAGTCTTTCGAGGCCATCTTGTAGGAGCTCAACCACTTCTGCCTGTCTATCCGTCTGTTCTGGGCTTTCCGGAAGCTCGAAACAGAAACACAGTTGCGTATACAGCCGACTCAGTCGTGGATTTTGTCCAAAGACGTCAAGAACTTCGCCTCCGTCTTCAGTCAACATTTGAACGAAAGTGTATGAAGAATGATTATGAAGGTATGGAACATGAAGTCGTGTACGAGTCAGTGCACCGGTCTCGTCTCGGATCTTGGCATTCCTGGCAGCTGTTGGGAGCTGGAGAGAAGCCGCTTTCTTGATTCGATCACGCCCAAACACACCCTCACGTCGCTGTCGCTATGGTATGCGGGACTTCTCTGTCCAATTGCGCAAGGGCGCTGCATCCTGACGCGTTGTAGGCCGCGACAGTCTTCGATGGGGTTCATCCGAACGAGGGGAGGATGGTGAAATCTCGTTGTCCTGCAGTCAGTGCAGTTTATGGAATAGTGACAGCCTCTCCTACCTATACTTCCGCATCACCAGTTTCTTCTTCGGCACTACCGAATGCATCGCTCCCTTCGCCACAATACACTAACCAATCTCTCGAATTGCAAAAGAACGAAGATGCAAAGACCTCGATTGCCTTCACGCCAGGCTTCAGAGAGAGGACAACGGGCTACGTCAAGCAAAGTACAAGGCAATACATATAGGCTGAAAGGTGTGGTGACATCCATGATACATCCCTCTGCGCTCTCGTCTTGTCGCGCAGAAGAGGAATCGCGGTGTACCAACTGTGAAGACAACCAAGATCTGCCTCGATTGCTAGATGTCTTCATTCAGTCAATTGTATAGCAATTCCTCTGCGATGCGGCGTTCGGTGCAAAAACTGAATCAAGCCAGAGAAACTTATGGCAAGGCTCAGATCCTCAGTAGAGTGCCTGCATTCTTGCCAACCTATTCTTTCTGCCCCTTGCTTTTCGATACAAACTCCCTTCCTTGCTTTGAACCACATCTTCCCTTAGCTATCAAGGACCCCATCCCTTCCTTTCTTCCTTTTAATCTTGTTTGCAAATCATCGCATACACTCTATTCACCATGATGTCTTCCACGAGCCAGAACGTTTTCCTGATCTGGGGCGGTAACGGCTGGGTTGCTGGTCACCTCGAGGCCTTACTCAAAGATCAAGGCAAAAGCGTCCACACCACCACCGTCCGCATGGAGGACAGAGAAGCAGTCATTGAAGAGCTGGACAGAATCAAGCCAACTCACGTCCTCAACTGTGCAGGATGCACAGGTCGGCCTAACGTCGACTGGTGCGAAGAGAACAAAGCTGCCACCATCCGCAGCAATGTCATCGGTACTCTCAACCTGGCCGACGCTTGCGAGCAGCGTGGCATTCACATCAGTGTCTTTGCTACCGGCTGTATCTACGCCTACGACGATGCCCACCCCATCGGCGGCCCCGGCTTCCTCGAAACAGACCCAGCCAATTTCTCCGGTTCATTCTACTCTGCCACCAAATCCAGAGTCGAGGAGGTAAGAAGGATGTCCTACCATTGATCCAAAGCACAATCTCTGACTTTGTTCTCTACACAGATTATGATGAACTACCCCAACGTCCTCTGCCTCCGCCTCCGCATGCCCGTCTCCGATGACCTCTACCCCCGCAACTTCGTCACGAAAATCACAAAATACGAACGCGTGGTCGACGTCCCAAACAGCAACACCATCCTCCACGATCTCCTCCCCGCCGCCATCTTGCTCGCCGAAAATAACGAAACCGGTGTTTACAATTTCACAAACCCTGGCGCTATATCTCATAATGAGGTATTGGGTTTGTTCAAAAAGATTGTTCGTCCGGAGTTTGAGTGGAAGAATTTCTCGTTGGAACAGCAGAGTTTGGTTATTAAGGCTGGGAGGTCGAATTGTATGCTTGATACTGGGAAGTTGGTGAAGAAGTTGAGGGAGTACTGTTTCGAGGTTCCGGAGGTTCATGATGCTTATGAGCAGTGTTTCAAGCGTATGGTCGAGAATGGTGTCGAGTAAGTGTGGTTGGACACTATGACATATCTTTTGCCTTTCTCTTAGCATCCAAGCCTGGGAGGGGCAACCTCTAGGAGCGATCTACTCTGGCACACAGCAAGCGATGGCGATGTTGGCTCTCAGCTATTCCGATGTTCGCAGACTAGCCATCAAATTGAGGATGTTTTTCACTCGACCATGTTTGTCCATTGAGAGCGCTGAACAGATGAAGCTTGTCATTCATCTACTATTCATCAGCAAAGCTATTTTCTGCAAAGCTATCTGTCGTACTAGCAACCGTTTCCCTCATTTCACTCTGTCATGCCTCTTCTCTTGCCATCTCCACTCGTACCACATCTCAAATCTGTCATTTCAACTACTCCTCGGACTTCGATTTCTCAACGAACATCTCCCTGTGCCATCCGAACCACTTCTCCATTCTCTTTGCAATCCTTCTCAGCATGACTGTGTTGACAGTTGGCGATGGGTGGGGACGATGCAGGACGATAGTCTTGACGCCCACACCGGAGTAGTCGTCCAGCTTCAAAGTGATGGCTGATCCTTGACTCTGGAAAATGCTGGAGCCAGCGTCGACCATAGCGCCCAGGAAGTGTTGCCACGAAAAACTGGGTTGAGACTCGGCACCTCTGAGGGGAAACATGTGATGGAAGACAGCAATGTTGTCGGACTTGACGCGTTGAATTGATGGCAAGGCAGCAGCTCTGGTAGGTGGAACATAGATAACAATCTGGTTCTTCAGGCTGTCGGTGACGGTCTCTGTGTCTGGAGAGAGAGGGGTCATGGACTTGAACCTGGTTGGAAGAGAGGCAAGAGATTCGTTCTCCTTGCCCCAGAAAGTCTGCATCTCCACCCGGGTGTTGGACTTGGCGGCTTCTGCTTCGGCACTTTGAGCAACGAGTTCCAGGATGTCCTGCTTTTCCTGCTCAACTTCTTCCTGATAGCGTGGGCTAGTAGCCGCGGAAAGCACTTTGATATCTTCATCAATCAGTTTCTTGCTAACCTTGGCCTCAACAAGCTTGTCGACCCACAGCTTTTTGAATCGCTCCCAGACCTTGGTCAAGCACGCACGGGACGCGATAGCCTGGTCTAGCCATCTCAGGTCCTTCTTACCGCGAGGCCAAGGGAACTCCTGATACAGGCACAGCAAATCAGGCCCCAGCGTATCTCCCAGCATTGGGCAATGACCTGCGTTGATTTTCTTGATCCACTCGGCAGGAGATGTAGTATGACTCTTGCTAGCGAAGATCTTGGCTACCTGTTCGTCGACTGAACGATTGCGAGTCGTGTCGGAACGAATAGAAGTAATTGCATCGCTCAAGATAGACATGTCGCTGAGCTTGTCGAGCATGGTCTGATTGATTCGATCGGCTTCCCTGGGATCGGTGCGGCAGAGATGGTCAATGATGGCGAAGTTGAAAGTAGGGTCCATGGTTAATGGTCTGTTTTCATCATAACCTAGCGTGCTAACACTCCAGTAGAGGAGATCGTCAGGGAACCAGTCTTTTTGACTGAAGGTGCGGTTTGTGGACTTGACCTTAGCGCTACCAGTAAATGCGAAGTTGCGCTCGAAGCCCTTCTGAACCAGCGCGCCTGCGTGGACCTGGCCTTCGAAGATCGAGAAAGTCTCGACACAAAGGTCTTGCACGATGAAGACTGCCTGGTCGAAATCTTGCTTGGCTTGCTTGGAAGGAGCCTCTTCGAGAAGATTGAGGTAATGCATCATCTGCTCGCTCTCAGCAGCAAGCTGGCGCCAGTATGACTCGCGATGCATCGTTTCGAAGAAAAGATAGTCGACAACCCAGGGCATAACATCACCCAACTTCCAGCTCTCAAAGAACAAACATGCACATATGTCTTTTGATAGCGACTGAACATACTGTGGATCTGTCTGAAGAAGCTCCAGTTCGTCGAGGACGACACGGTGGCGTGACGCAATGAGCTCTGCGACTTCACGAGCGTTGAACTTTGGCGGCTGTGAAAACGGCTTGACAAAGTCGGTGGACCACGGGAAACTTGTCTTGAACCTGGAGAAGTCCGAAGCGATCATGCCGTCCCACTTGGGATGAAGCTCAAGGTCAGGGGGCACATCTGCTTCTGCCAGCAGACCCTTGACGCAGTTGCTGAGGAGAGTCATCATGGACTTTTGAGCGGTGAGAAGATGATAAGCCTTTGTGAAACCGATGATCTCCCAGCGATGAGCTTGGTCGGCGTTCCACTTGACTAGTTTGCCGTATTCGGGACCTTGAGCGATCACGCAGTTCGAATTGAAGGTTCTGGGCACGATGGAGAAGTGCTCGACAAGGACTATGTTGGCATTGTCGAACATCAACCATTGCTCAGGCTCGTTGGCGGTACGGTGGTGCAGCAAGCTCAGGAAGAGGGTTGGGTCTTCGGAGAGAGTCTCGGCATCAAGGTATGGCAGAATCCACGAATCTTGGTATGAGGCCAGCGTCTCCTCGCGAAGGTTCTCATCTGCCAGTGATTGTGGTGTGTGGAACTCCATGGCGGTGGTGTAACCTCCTTTGGCTGTTCGAAAAGTGCGGACTTTGGGAATCACGCGCTCTCCTGGATACTTACGGTCCAACACGCCAACACGATTGAGGAGATGGACAGCTGCCCATTTCTTGCCGAAAAGGCTGGTCTTTTCCATCAAAAAGTTGTGACGCTTCTCGCGTGACTTCTTCTTCCATCTCGAAACAAGGAAGTCGGCATGCTTATCCAGGCTCTTGCGCAGAAAGGCGAGATCGGTCTTGATACTGTTGACGATGGTGCTAAGAAGTTCTCGAGCATTGGCGTCGCTGATTGAGTGTGAAGCCGGGAAGAACTGAGGGAAGCAGACAGAACACTCGTCGTTCAAATTGTATACGCCAAAATAGCTGCAACAGAATGGGCTAGAAGGCGGATTGTTGGAGTCGAGATATACCCTCTTCACATTGTCTTTTGATGCGGAGTTGTACAAGTCGATGACAACTTTGTCAGGCCTCTTGATTCGCATCAAGGTTGAACGGATAGCCCAGAGACGGACGTTGTCATTGGCTTTGCTGTCTTTGGCCTCTGCAGAACCGAAGTGCATCGTCCTGATGTCGGGGTTGGGCGCCATTGGGACGTTGGCTGCTGCTGCGGGACGGATGACGATGTCCGAGAGCGCGGTTGAGGAAGGAAGGGTATTCGGTGGAAAGAGAAGATTTGAGAATCGTGGGATCAGTGATTTGAAGTGAAGTGTCGACGGCTGCAGCCTGCTGGTTGCCCAAGGCTTCGGGCACCAGAGAACGCGCGCGGATGAATATGGAAAGTGCGATCTGACGCGCTCCTACCTCGATTGCATGCATCGACAAAGCATTTTGTATGTGTCTCACCCACCTGCTGGAGTGTACTTAGCTCGATGACAACTTGTTCTTCTCTCAGTAATTCCGCTTCCCTCGCTTTCTTGTCTTCCACTTTCCTGCAGAGTTGCTTCAATCACCCTGGCTGCTGCTTTCTAGTGCTGGGGCTTCTCACTCTTGTGCTTTTTGGATATGCCTGATGCTTTCCAACTCAGGGCGTCTTCAAGGATTGTACATCATCGCGCCTGTCTCAACGGACAGTTGAACAGAACTGCACAGCATCTTGTATTTCTGCACCTTCAAAGTCTTGCCTGTGTTTCCATCTCTGATACGATGGAATTATACCGATGACCCATGCGTAATAAGCAGCAGCCGAGACGTTTCCACATGCTAGACTTTGTTCGGCTCTCACAGCAATGAGATCTTGGTGGGGTGATGAGTACTGATTTCTATATCGTCTTTTCAGAGCGCTTGGGGTCTCTGCCAAGGCCGGTCAAGATGCCCCGGTGTGTTCTTCTCCGCATCCGCGGTTGCTGTGATGACAGCCAACCTGACATATTTTGCTCCGAACGCTTTCTCCTAGTCAATACCATACCAATCAATTCATGCTTGCGAGGGATTCCCGACTTCCGCCGTCGCGCTTTCTTCATGTCTGGGTCCTCGCCGGACATCGGTGCATGTGAGGTAAGACCACATCACTGTCACTTTGCTGTGGCCGAGACGAGGGTAATGAAGTAATGCTAGGATGTCTTACTATGGTTCCCCGGTTCACGTGCGTAATCTGCTGTAAAGCTCCCCGGACAACTCAGGGTACCTCAGACCACTGTCATGCTCGAAAGCAAAACAATGGTGCCAAAGTAGTGGCCTGGTGAGTTCTGTTGAAGAATCTCGTACAATCGTCTCGTAGGTACATTAGTCTGCTTTCTCCTCTGTTTTCTTGCTTCACCAAATTGCCCTCTCTTCGTCTCAAACATACAACCAACATTCGTGAGATTATTCAGACACTACTTGATATCCTTCGAACCTCTGTACTTAGAAACGATGCCAGGTATCGACATGACCGAGACTATCTCCCCCGACTATCTTGTCATCGGCGCGGGTGCCATGGGCATGGCCTTCGTTGATACTCTCATTTCTGACAAGGAGGCTACGGTGGCCATCGTCGATCGCTATTCCCGTCCGGGGGGTCATTGGACGCTTACATACCCGTTTGTAACCCTTCACCAACCGTCCGACGTCTACGGCGTCAATTCTCGCCAGCTCGGGGATGAGAAGATCGATCAAGTTGGATACAACAAAGGCCTTGCCGAAGTGGCAACGGGCGATGAGATCGTTGCCTATTACACTAAGGTCTTGAACACTACTCTCCTTCCGTCTGGTCGCGTTACCTACTACCCACTGCACAACTACACCGGGGATGGAGAGTTCCAATCGATTGCCACAGGCAAGATGTTCTCGGTCGGACCAAACACTCGTATTGTGGACTCCACATACGTGAAGGTCACGGTCCCCTCTATGAGTCCACCTTTGTATGAGGTCTCAGGAAACGCCAACCTTGTTACGCCCAACGCTTTAGCGACTCTAAAGCGACCTGATGGCGCCTATACAATCATCGGAGCCGGGAAGACTGCAGTCGACTCATGTTCGTGGCTGCTAGCTCAGAACATTGACCCGAAGGATATTTCCTGGATTATGCCGCGCGACTCCTGGTTCATAGAACGCGCTATTCTCCAGCCTCCAGAGGCTACGCCCAACCCTGAACAACTGCTGGAAGAAAAAACCGATGCCATCATGGGGTCCAAAACATCTCGAGAAATGTTTCATCGCATGGAGCAACTCGGACACGCCCACCGTCTAGACAAGAGAATCGAGCCTACCATGTTCAGGCACGCGATTGTCACAAAAGCAGAGTTTGAAGAGGTGAAGAAAGTCAAGAACATCATACGCCAGGGACGAGTCAAACGCGTTGACCCAGACAAAGTCACCTTGGAGAAGGGCACATACACTCCTGTGCCTGACACTCTCTTCATTGACTGCACTGCGCCTGGCTTAGGAAACGTGCCCCCTGTTCCTGTCTTCAATGGTAGAAAAATCACTATTCAGAACATAAAGTTCTTCCAGCCCACGTTCAGCGCTGCTCTCATTGGACACGTCGAAGCCAGTTTCGACGACGAAAATCTCAAGAACACTCTTTGCGACCCTTTTCCGTACACTCGCGAACCGGCGGATTACCCTACGACCCTTCTGGCTTCTATGAAGAACAGGCTCAAGTGGATGGAAGAGCCCAAGGTGAGTGAATGGTGTGCAAAGTCTCGTCTTGACTTTCCCGTCATGGGTCCGCCGCCCAGAGATCCTGAGAAGGCCGCAGCTTTCAATGCCAGTATTGAGCAACAAATCAGAGGGCTCTGTGATCACTTGGAACAGATGGCAAAGAACGACGCTGAACAACAAATCGGAGGTCTCTGTGATCAGTTTGAACGGATGGCAGAAAATGACGCTGCAAGTGTAGCCTAGCTGTAATGCCGAAGTATTCTTTGAGACCATTCTCCTTTCTTTCTCAAGCGATCTGTCTAGTATCAGATATATATATATCTGCATTCAAGCTGAATCTTGTCTACCGAAATGCTTCATCTTACCCATCTCTAGGCTTGAATCAGCGCGTTGCTTCGCGTCAATCAGTCCCTGTTGATCCACATAGTGGTGATCGAACGATGAGTAAGGTGGACCCGTCGTTGAAGTGAATTGTCTATCTGATACGACACCTGTGGGAACAGCTCACATTTCGCATGGCACCTTCTCATGATGTACAGGCTGAATCCTATTGTGACATTGCTGTAATCTGTAGTCGCAACTCACCTAATCGGCAGGGACAGTTTGAATGTACACATATTTGCAGCGAGAACCGCACCAGTACGTGAATGATTTTACAAATGCGCTCCTCTCGCCATTCATCTCTTCAACGCAATGTCAAGTGCAATGCCATACTTTGTCTGCTTGATCCACTAGCATGGCAGTGACAGAGAGCAACTGAGCTGCTCGCATCTTCAACAAACCTTAGCAATCCGAACGCAATGAGTCTTTTGAACCATGGAGCAAACCGCAACGTTACTACTTTGGTATCCACCTATTGGAGGCTCTGGATGAAGTTGTAGAGTACCTCGTTGACTTCATCAGCTTTTTCAATATGTAAAAAATGGCCAGCGCTGACAGTTCTAATCTGCATCCCCGGCGCAAATGGCAGCGTAGAAAGTAGTTGCTCGGATGGAATACCAACCGAATCCTTCTCGGCCCCGATAAACAGACTAGGCTGCTCAATGACTCCGGAAATCGATCGAATCTCTATGCTGCATTAGATCATGTCAAGCAAAGCGGGCATCTGGGACCCGTCTTACCGTCCTTATCAGCCGAGTTGATACCACGCAAGTAAGACTTGTACCATTTCAGACCCGCCTCGAGACCTCCCTGTGCGCGAGTGATGGTTTTCCATTGCTCTCGAGTTGAGTTGGTGATGAAATCGTTGCCGAATTCTGCTCTTCTATCCGCTGCTCGCCATCCTTGAAGTGCACCAATTGTGTTGAAATCTTCCACCATTACTTTTGGTGTATCGGACGAGTACATGAGAGAGTATAGAGAATCCAACTGTACTGTTGTAAGCTTGAGTACATGCTCGGTCATGATATTGAACTCACGTGTGCATCCAAAAGGACGTGTGCGTCTGGTTCATCAAAGTAGTACCAGTAGCCGAGCACGGGGTATCCAAATGTTGCTTGTGAATGGTTGTTGTAAGCCTCGACGTAAGTTTGATTGAGGTCTGTGCCGGGGGCGTTGTAGCCGATATCCAATATCGCAAGAGCGGAGAGGTACTGAGACTGGTACGTGTAAAAGCGAGAGAGCAAAAAAGATCCGCTGAGGTGCATTAGTCTGACAGTCTCGAAGAATGACAGCGTGTCGTTTCGTTGGGCTTACAGGTCATGCGAAACGGCGACTACCTTGTCAAGACCTTCGCAGTCGAGCAGTTCAGCAATTTCAGATGCCATTGTCCTCAGACTATAAGCTTCTAATTTAACGGGCTTGTCTGTACCACCGGTGCCTAGAAGGTCTGGTGCTATGATGCCGTAGCCGCGCCTAGTAAAGTATTCGATCTGGTTAACCCAACTGTACGAGGTCTCTGGGAATCCGTGAAGGAACAAGAGGTATGGCTTCTCCTTCTCGAGTGGGGGATTGATGGCGTAGCGATATGTCGTCCCCGAAACTGGAAGTTTAACGTTCTTCATCATGTGCACATAGCTAGTGTTTGCAACATCCGACTGATGCAAATTAGCATCTCAATGCAATCTTGGAAGTCGGTTCTGGTAAACCTACGGTATCAAGACCCTCGTTGAACTGACACATCATATTCTGATATAGTGTGAGCATCACTGTTCTGACAACGCATTGCTTCAAAGTCATACCCCTGAGCGACTTTGTCGTGTTGGTACTGCCCCTAACGCGGGCGCGAGGCAACTTGTCAGGAGAAATGCTCTGAGAGCAGAAACCATAGCTGTTATTGAGATGCTAGCCTTATGAGCTGTGTCTGACTCTGAAAGGCGTTGTTGCGACGGAACCGAGGACTGTAGGTATCTGAGGTATCTGCTGAACCATGATCGGAGTTACAATATAATTCCGATCATCGACACTTGTCGTGCGCTGGACGCTAGTCGTCACCGTTCGAAGTTCCCTTACTAAGACTCGCCAACGGACTTGAGATACGAGATAAACGCGTATTGTGTTCGAAGTTCCCTTACTCAGATTCACCGACTGTCACCGTGACAGTGCAACGCACACTGGGAGGTGAGATGGTGAGCAGAACTCTCCTTGTTCTAGAGGCAAGTCATCCGATAAACGGCGTGAGTCTGTTCTTGCTGCGGAAACTTAGCCAAGGCGGCACTCTTTGAAGTGTGCACGCTGTTTTCGAACAGTGCGAGAACTGGTGTTCGAGTAGCCAAGAAGGAGAAAAGCTAGCAATGCACCAAAGAAATGGCGGTATGATGCAAAGTTGCTCTCAGTCCATCTTTGCTGGCCCTACCGGATCGCTTTCAAACGCCTGTTCAGTACATATCTGTCACCAGCCGTCCCCAAAAGGGAATCCGCGAAAGTAGCTCTGGAACGCACGATGAAGTATACACCGATACATGGAACAAGACGTTGCGATCATCCTGCTTGAAACCTTCGTACGTACCACCGCTTGTTCGTCAGCCAAAAAGCTTGGACGCTCTGCTCTCATACTGGATATAAAAGTCGGGCGACTCTGCGGGTCAGCACCCAACTCATTACTCGTCACTTTCCCATGAGATCCATATAACTATACTCAAGATGTATACTCAGACGTGGGCTGCTACCACAGCAAAAGAGAAGCTCAGCAGTGGCGCTTACTATGCGCCTGTTGGTGTGAAGACCACACCAAAGGTGAGGCAGGCGAAGGACGTGGGGATCGCAAAGGAGTTGTGGGAGTGGACGAAGGTTCAACTGGAGAAGTGGGTTTGATGGGTTTCTCGGGGTCTCTGCCAAGGCTTGTCAAGATGCCTCGGCATGTTTCGTCTCCGCATTTCCTCCGCATCCGCGGTTACTGTGATGGACAGGCAAGCGGCCATATTTTGCTCCAAGCACTTTCTCCTATTCAATACCATACCAATCAACTCAAAATGTCAGCCGAAGCAGATGTCAAGCTCGAGGACTTCTCGTCCATCTTCTCCCTGCCCCAAAAGGTGGCCGTAGTCACTGGTGGATCCAGAGGTCTCGGTCTCCATGCCGCATCTGGGTGAGTAGCCAAGTACCGCCCATGATTGTTTCAATCTCTGACCAGGTTATACGTACAGTCTCCTCCAAGCTGGATGCTCCAAAGTCTTCATCACCTCCCGCAAGGCCAAGGCATGCGAGGAAGCATGCGATGCCCTCAACAAGCTGCCCGGCATCAAGGGCAAGGCCATCTCCGTACCCGCCGACATCTCAAAGGTCTCCGAGATTGAGCGTCTGGTAGCAGAAGTTGGAAAACACACGGATCATGTCGATATCTTGTTCGCCAATGCTGGTGCAACATGGGGTGCTCCTTTCGACAAGCACCCTGCCGAGGCCTTTGCCAAGGTCATGGACCTGAATGTCAACAGTGTCTTTTATTGCATCCAGAAGTAAGCATAGCGACAAGCTCCACGTCTGACCCGTCAACTGACATTCTTTAACAGGTTCGCCCCGCTACTCGAGAAGAAGGCTTCATTAGCAGAACCCTCCCGCGTACTTGTCACAGCATCTGTCGCAGGCATTGGGATCGGGTCTCTGGGAGAGAACGCAACACCCGGATACAGCGCCTCCAAGGCCGCAGCACTCCATCTCACACGCAACCTGGCCGTCGAGTTGGGCCCCAGAGGCATCCTCTGCAACAGCATTGCTCCGGGCTTCTTCCCCACAAAGATGGCCAACGGCTTGATGGCTTTGACTGGTGGTACACAGGCTCTTGCCGATGCAAACCCCAACAAGAGATTGGGCAAGCCTGAGGACATTGCCGGTACCGTCGTATATCTTTGTTCCAGAGCATCCAGTCATTTGAACGGCGCTCACATTGTCATTGACGGTGGTAGTATATTAGGCCGCTCTAAGCTGTAAGATGATTACTCGTAACGAAATGTATATTCACGCTCTCACCATACTTCCTCACATACCTCAGAGTCATGTAAACCCGTGCATATCACCTGTAGGCGGATTTCGTAAGTCAATGTTTGTGGCAGTCTCGCGCCGAAACGAACCGAGTTTTGACGCCGATCAGTCGCCTTAGCAAACAGCACGTCAAAAGGCATAGAGTTCATCAATTATAGGGATTTGTCCAGAGAAATTCAGGAGACGTACCTGATCATCAAAAGCATCCTGCCTTTCGCCAATCAGGCTAGAAGTCTTGCAAATAGGATGAGCAGATTCGAGCGCAGTACTGCCGCTCACCAAGTAAAAGAAAAGTGATTCAATATATTTCATTTTGCCATCTCACATACTCTAGAAAATATCACCCATGCATCATGGTGCCTAACCTCGGAACGCCTTCACAGCAAAGTCAGCCATCAATCCTCTTGCTGTTCAAGACAACAACACCCACAAAGATCTGAGCTGGAAAATCACCAAGGAAGTCCGAAGAATCCCTTGCGACTAGTAGTGGTAGAGCTGACAGCAGTAGCACCTGTTGCACTCACCGTAACAACATCGCTGCTGCTAGAGGAAGGATGTGCAGAAGTGGTGTGATGACGGTCACGGAAGCGAAAATGTGAACTCACTGAACGTGCCTGGATATTGGTCGATGAGCTTGCAGCCGTCTCGCTCGCTACTTCGGACCACAGGGATGCTGCGGAGGTAGGGGTGGGGATGGGTGATGAGCCTGCGGAAGTGGGCTTGGGTGTGGGTGCGGCAGCTGGTGAGGCAACGCCGGTTGAGGTTGATGCTTCTGGTGCGACTTGCTGGACTTCGGGCTCAGGGGCTACTTCTTGCGCTTCGGTTGGTGTGGAGTATTCTTCAGGACTGTAGCCGTGGCGAGCGAGGAACTCCTCGAAGTCCTCATCGACAGGGTAGTCTTGCTCGGACTCGGAACGTCTGCCGACTGGAGGAGCCTCATGCTCTTCGTCAAGCTCCTCGTACTCGCCATCTTCGACTAATTCGTCGTCTTCGAGCGATCTGGCGTGAAGTTGTAATTCCTCGTTGAACACTTGGCTCCAGTCAAGATCCTCATCTCCCTCTTCTTCGGGGTGGACGTTGGCTTCGGCGTCTCTGGCGTAGAGTTGATGTTCTTCCTCGGAAGGGTATTCATCTTCCTCTTCCAAAGAACGAGCGTGGTGCTCAACTCCCTCAGGAACTTCTCTGGACTCCATCCACTTTACGAAAGCGTCAAACGTATCGTCAGCAGGTCCATCCGTGGCTGGTTCTGCTTGTGCTGGTACACTGCGAGCATGGTTTCTGACACCATCTTTCTCAATCGAGCCCTCAAGATGACGACCTTCCATCCACTCGACAAAGGCCACGAAAGATTCATCCGAAGGTCCGTCTGTTGGAGGATCGGCAATGGGAGTTGTCGTCTGTGCATTCACGTCGCGGGCAATGAGTTTCTTCTCGTCATTTTCGGTATATCCTTCTAGACCGCGGGAAATCATCCACTTGACGAAAGCATCGTAATTCTCATCTGTAGGTTCGTCGGTTGTTGCGGTAGTAGAAGCAGTTTGAGATGATGCAGGTACAGCACGAGCTTGAATGCCAGTAGGTTTCAGGTCCTCATCAGGCATATATGTCGGCTCGAGCGAGTCGATTGAGAAGGTTGGGAGGGCGGAAGAGGCAACCTCGGAGTATTTGTTAGTTGTTGGTTCAGGAATAGCCTCGTAGCCAGGAATCTCTGCGAAACTGATTAGTAACTACGATCTCCAGATAATACACTAATACCCAAAATCGTACCTTGAACATCAACAGCATTTGTTCCCACAGCAGCAATGGCCGCAGAAGCAACGGTAAAAACAGAAAGACGCATGATAATCGATGTCTTGTGTTACGAAAACCTAGAATGTGGAGAAAAGATATAGCATATATAGAACAGTTAATATTGTGATTTCGTCAAAGGAGTGGATAAATTGGTGGTTACTTTCTATTGAGAGGTTGTGGCGTCCGCTTTCGGTAGCATTCTTTGTTGGAGTCGACGCCGCAAATGTCGACCACGGGCTCCCGCTTTCAGGACTTGACAAAGGTGTTTCATGCTGAGAAGTAAGAAATGAATCCGAGGGCTGAAGTGTGGCATCTTGGTGACGCGATCCAAGTGCTTCGTAGTGTGAATGTTGAATGGGAAGTGTTCGACCTTACTCCGTTTCATGGTTGTTGGAGAGGGAAAGGTTCGGTGTGGAAGTCGCCACATTCCCATACTCTCAGGCCACACGCTTGAGGCCATGTTTGTGCTCCATGGAATATTCTTCTGGACTACGATGACTTCGTGTTGTCTATTATCACTCTCCAGATAAAGATTAACGATTAAGTGCATCTCAGCTCGAGTACGATCGATGTTGATTGGGGTCTTGAGCCTTTACAGCAGTATGCCTCCCTGGAGGCAGGCAAACTTCGCATATGTCGTACGAACAAAGGGAGAAGTCATAATGTGAGCACAGTACTTGCGCTGCTCGGCTGTCTTCAATTGTTCATGGTAACACGTTCCCATATCTTGCGAGGAGATCTCCATGTCGGCTGGCGAAAGAGCCAATTAGTGACACTTTGGAGGGAGGACTCGGCTGAGGAATGCGTACTGGGCAAGGGGGCAGGATGAACCACAATACTGGTATCTCAAGGCGTCCCGGGGCAAGATGAGCCGGACACCTTTCGGCATGCCGAAAAACTGGAAGTACGGCTACGAGTGAGGGTCGATCAGGAGGTCCCTTGACCCACGGCAATACTTGCAATCGCGACTCAGGAATAGATCACTTTCCTTGAGATTAACGAACAAGGTGTCGGAGTGATGTTCCTCTTGACGAACCAGCAGGAGGAACCGAATTATGGCTTTGATCGTTCCTCTTATCTTCGATTGTAAGCCCGGGTAGGTCTCAAAGAAGTCGGACACCCCTCTGCAAACAGCATCAGCACAAAGGACAAACCTACATCATACACGTTATACGTACCTAGCTAGGATACTGCAAGATTTTCCATCGAAGATTCCATGAACCAGCTAGTCGGAACCGGCTTGACGTAGAGGGGTATACGGCATGAACAAACAAGTCTGCCTCAGCCACTGACAACATGTAAACCGGAGTGCGCGATGTCGAAAAGTGGTTATAAGGAAGGGCAGCAGATCTGAGAAGTATCTTTTTCCTCTCAAGCATCTTTTGCAAAGAAATAAGACCAGTCGACTCTGTATCTTCTTTTCTTCCTTGTACATACATACCTTTTCGTTCTTCAGCACCCTTTTCTGCCTTGTTCATTCGACTTGCCAACTGCGAACTTATTAACATCAACCAAACTGGCAGAATTCAACATCGTCTTCGATATGATTACAACCCTCCACTGGCAACAGCGCATTGCGCTAGTCCGCCACAACCTGCACGCTGCTCATCGCTCAGGGGACTTTACCTTCTTCAAGACCTTGCAAGCACAAGCTCTCTTCGACAACACCAACCATGTGGCCACCCTATCAGCCACCCTCGGAGACGAAGCAGACAGCGTTTTGTCCGGTCTCGACGACTTGAACGCCTCCATCGCACACGTCCACGAAGACGCTTTCAGAAACGTCTACAACAGTCTCAAAACATACCTCCACGAATCCGGCGCCGCCGATAACAGCTGCGACGAAAAGAGCAAAGTCTTCGTCGACGTGCAGATGCAAAAGCAGATGGCCGATCATGCAATCGACAAGGCTACTTCTTCTGCCATCGCACTGATCCAGCAACAACCGGTTTGCGTCCAAGACACCGCGGCAGCCGTTTGGATCACCGGCACTACGATCATTGCCGATAGTGTTGAGGTCGTATTGCAGCAACTCGCCGCTCTGGAGAATAACATGCATGACTTTATCCGCCTGGAAGAAAGCTGGAACGGTGTAAAAGCCAGTATAGGCTACAGCGTTTCCGCACTCAAAGGCGTCTTCAACCTCATGAGTGGCGAGCCAGACTCCCCCACCGTTGGAGCATCTTCCCGCTCCTCCAGTTTCTCGGGCACGATGTTCCGCCGCTTGTCCAGTGCTTTCGTGTCTGCTCCTGCTCCTGCATCGCATTCTCGCTCTTCTTCCGCTTCCGTGCCTACTTCTCGCTCTTCCTCGTTCTCTCAGCCTTCCCATCATAGTAACAGATCTTCCTCTTTCCACGCGCCAGACTACAAGACTCCGAACTATTTCCGCAATAGTGCGTCGTCTGCTTGTCCTACTTCTTTGCCTAGTGGGAGTGGTTGGAGACATACGGAGTTGGATACTATTCCACCTACTCCTGCCGCTACTGGAGATGTTGGAGATCAAGAGGTCAATCCTTTTGATACGAGTGTGCCTCCTATGCCTGAAATTCCTAGTTTGATGGATATTAGATCTGAACAGGCTGTTATGTGTTTGATTTGATCGGAGAGGAGTGCGGGTTGAGTGGGCCAGGTGTGCGGGATAGATCGAACTGGGCTTTTGTAATGATTGTCGTCGTGAGACTGTACATAGAATTAATTCATGAGATACGAATATACATGTCTGTTTTTCCTTTCAGTTTTCTCTTGGTGTATCAAAAAGTGAGATTCAGGACTACTGACCATACTCTTCCAACTGTCATGACGATCGTGTTTCTCGTTACTCATCGTTTCAATATCTGTCCCAGCCGACAACGCAGCCTTCATCGTCGTCATCACCACTATGCAGGGCATCTTCATCACTGCCACTTCCGTATCTCTGGTCCTCCTCGTCGATTGTACCATTCCCATCATCTTCATGTTCTCTCCCTTTCTCGGCAATCTCTTTCTCGATCAACGCTTTTAACAAGCCACAGAATTCTGCATGCAAGCGAACGAAGAAGTACTCGTCGCCAACAATCTCAGCCAGACTGCGCGTCTTGGGCACATTCGCCAGTGGAGAAGCGGCTGATAATGAGGAGCGAGGATAACCATCCGGATCTACTGACTTGGCCGATAAGAAACTGGATACCGGTGTGACTGCGGCAGATGTGGGAGCTTGTTTAGGAGGATGACTCGTCGTTGAAGTGATGGAGGAAGGCTGCGAAGGCGTGCGCTGGGGGTGTGGTGGTGACAACGGCGGAGGGGTCCGCTCAGCAGAGCCCATAGACATGGGCGGTGAAGGAGTGGCGCTGGAGCTATAACTTCTCAGCGAGCCGACGTTCGCAGCCGACAGCTCGACAGGAGAAGCGTCGGAGCTGTCTCCCTGTTGTAATGCCGTCAAGTGTGTTTCGGCAAGTGTAGTGATGGATTTGGCCCATGCTTCAAAAGCGGTCCGGACGGCCATCTGGTGTCTGAACAGCGAGCGCGAGCCTACAGCTACAAAGGCGTATGCTCTTCTTTGCCCTCTGGCTCTTGGATCCGGTAGACGGAAGACATGGGCCACATTCACCGTCCTAGCATCTTTCGGCCCTTGTGTTGCCAAGTCGGTGGTCAAGGTCATAGAGCCACTGCTCTGGCCTCGGGGGAGAGATTCGACGGCTAGCGCTCTGGTACAGGCATCACGGAGGAGAGGATTCGAGGGTGCTCGTGTTGTGGCGAAGGTCGAGTCGCGCCATCGGCTGCGCAGGACTGGAGGGGCTGTTGTCGCGGCGGGTACATTGTATGAGCAATTGGCGCAACTCGTACCGGTCTCGTTGGGCGGTGCTGAAGTCGCGGTGGGCGACTGGACTGATGTGGTCAACAGCGCTTGCGGGCCATGGATCTCGCAGAAATGGCCGAGTGAGATTAACGTGTCCATGAGCTACAGGAGGGAGCTGGAGGGAGTTTGTTGCGTCAGCGTCTTTTGGCTCGCGCGCGATTGGTTGTGGGGAAAGAGCTCGGCTTTCACATGACTCTTGTCGCTCTTGCTCCCTGTGGAAAGGGTCCAGCTCTCCGCAACCTCGGCAACTTCGCTGGTCGACTACTCGACTAACTTCCGCTGCGACTTCCGCTTCATCCATCAGTTGTTCTGCTTTTGTGTTGCCATCTCCCATCATTAAACATGGCTTCTTTCGCGTGTCGCTCTTGCTTGAAGCAAGTCCCCAGATGTACACCATCAATCAACAAGCGAGCATTCAGCGCCACCGTTCGCTCAAATGCCGAAGTCAAGAAGCTCGGTGTCATTGGTGCCGGTCAAATGGTATCGAATATTGATATGAGAATGCCATGTTTTAGAAACTAACCAAACTCTAGGGTCTTGGAATCGCTCTTGTTGCTGCTTTGAGAGCTCAAGTGCCTGTCACATTGGTCGACACCTCTCAGGCTTCTATCGATAAAGGTCTCAAATTCGCCGACAAGCTGCTAGCAAAGGATGTTTCCAAGCAAAGAATTAGCCAGGACGATGCAGATGCTGCAAGGCAACGACTGGTGCCAGCAACCGACATGGGAGCTTTGTCAGAAGTCGACATGGTAATCGAGGCTGTACCTGAAATCATCGACCTCAAAACCAAGATCTTCGCCCAATTGGCAAAGCTGGCTCCTTCGCATGCCGTCCTGGCTACCAACACATCATCAATCAGCATCACAAAGATCGCTGCCGCCACAACGACGGACCCAACAGATCTCTCTGCCGCTTCCAGGGTTGTGTCGACTCACTTCATGAACCCTGTTCCTATTCAGAAGGGTGTTGAGATCATCACTGGACTGCAGACTTCTCCCGAGACTCTGGCGACATCTATCGAATTTTGCAAACGCATGGGCAAGATTCCATCAGTCAGTCAGGATAGCCCGGGCTTCCTCGCCAACCGCATCCTCATGCCATACATCAACGAGGCTATCATCTGCCTGGAGACTGGAGTCGGAGCAAAGGAAGATATTGATGCCATCATGAAGAATGGCACTAACGTACCGATGGGCCCTCTTCAACTTGCAGACTTCATCGGTCTTGACACCTGTCTGGCAATCATGCGCGTCCTACATCAGGAGCTTGGTGACTCCAAGTACAGACCTTCTGTTTTGCTGACTAAAATGGTCGACGCTGGCTGGTTGGGCAAGAAGTCTGGAAAGGGCTTTTATGATTACTAAAATTCTAATAGCTGCTAAAACGAAAAAAAAAAGAGAGAAGACTATCATGACTCAAATATGATGGTCCTGCTTCTCCATATCATGTCTTCTCCGCGTCTCAGCATCGACAATTTCGTGCTCATCTATGTCGCTAACCACCGAATCCTGCCGCACGATTCTACTCGTGTTCTCCGTCTCCGCGCCTCTTGGTGAATCGACAGCAACCATGCTTCCTCTACCAATGACAAATCTCGGCGGTCTCTCCAACCAGTTCGGATTTTGAGACGAAGTACTGCTGTTCCTTCTGCCATCAAACGGCGACTTGATCAATCTGATCCACGCTCTGATGATCTCGAATTTGAACAGCAGGAAGAACACCTCCACACCGACGAAGCCGATAATGTATAAGACTGCGACTGCCGTGTTTTGTGGAAGGATAAGCTTCTGGATCAAAGGTAGGCATTTGTCGGTATCGCGTTGTTGTAGGATACACAAAATCCAGGGGATGACCTTTGTCGGGTTGGCGAATGCGGTGGTCGTGTACGAGTCAACTTGGAAGATGAAAATGATACAAACGAATGCGATGACGAAGATGGCAAGAGCGACGATCGCCAGTGAGCGCCATTGAAGAAGCAGAACTTGCTTGAGTCGACGAACGGCTGTCCAGGCTTGACGTTTACTGGATGCTGATTTGACAGAATTGGCCGCATTGCTTCCCGAGTTTGGCTGTCTCCCATGCATGGCGGCTTTGAGGTAAACCTGAGCACAGTAGACGAATGTCGCAAGTTGCAAAAGCAGAGCGATCGCGCCAAACCCAATCATCCAACCCCAGTAAGTCGAAGTGGACCCAACATTAACATGGCAATATCCTCCAAAGCGGAAACTCACGCCCACCTTCGCCAACACAGCAGCAGTCAACCCGATAGAAATCGACCATGCAGCGACATTAGCAGCGATGATTGAAATCTTCCCCGGCACGATATCCCAGCAAATCTGAAGGTGCATGAAAACCGAACGGACGACGATCCAACATACCGTCAACATACCACCAAACACAGCCATGCCACCACCAACAGCGCAAGCATTACTACTATTCATATCATTCGGCGTCACCGGATCGAAACATTGCTCAGGTCGTCTGGCAAGCGGGATGATAAAACCCAACTCCATAATCATGATTCCCACTAGCAATGCGATATTCAGGAATGATCGTCTGGTAGCGTTGGCGGGAAGTGCTGCGTATGAGAGCAGTAGGAAACCGCAGAGGATGAAGCCGACCACGTTCACCCATGCTGCGCCGTCTGCTAGGGCGGGGAAGGCGGACGAGTTTACGTAGGAGGATAGGGGGCAGGGGACGCAGCATTTGGAGCCCGTGCCTGTGGTGTCCAAGGGGTTTTTTGCGCAGTTGCGACCGCCGGTATCTGTGTTAGGACAGTCAGTGCTGGCAATTGGGAGCGTGGAGAGGAAACTTCTTACAGCCTTCTTTGTAGGGATATCTGGATTCACTGATGAAGGGGTCGGGGCAACCGCCCGAGTCGACGGTGATGTTGCCGAGTAGTGTCAACAAGTTGGCTGACATCTCGAGTGTTATCGCTGTCTGTGTCACAGCAGGTGGTCAGGGCACAGAAGGATCAGGGAAACCGGCGTGTTGAGTGGGAGTCATGGATGGAGCCATTGGACAACACATTCTCACAAAGAAGTTGGTCACGCATCTGAAGCCTCAAGCCCGAGTGCGTGATATCATTTTGCAAACAAAGACAAATCGACATTGATGCTGCTTTCGGTCGGCATTGACAAAGCGAGCCAGACCAGGATCTCGGGTGTGGCTGCTGGCATTCCACGGGTTCGTGTCGAACGTTTCTCGGCCGTCTGACAAGGAATGCAGTTGCCGGATATTTGGAGGGAAAAGCTTTCCTGCACAACAAGACGAACAGATCGTTATGTTGCCAGGACGTTTCGCGAGATGTATCATATGAAAATATGGTTATACTACTGTATATGGCTGTCGCAATGCACATGTATTCGGACGACAACCAATGAGAGCCCAAGCTAGGATGCTGCTCGAAGTGACCGGTCTTCTATAATTATAACTTCGAGCTCACCCAGACTGGCGGTCTCTTCTCTGCAAAAGCTTTGATGCCTTCTTTGAAGTTCTCTCCTTGAACCAGAAGAGGATACCACTCGTTGGCCAGCGTGGTGACAGTGTCTTCAACACTACCAGCCTCCCAGCTGAGTCTAATACCCAAGCGTCCCACAACAACTGCATCTGGACTATTCTTGCAGATGAGTTGAGCAGTTTTGATGGCAGCTTGCACGACTTCCTCAGGTGTATCAACAAGTTCTGTGACGAGACCCCAATCATACAATATCTTGGCCGTGATATTTCTGCCAGTGAGCACCAGATCTGTTGTTCTTTGAAGACCCAATGTTCGTGTCAAGCGAGGCAAACATCCAGCCACCGGCACAATACCACGCTTGACTTCGGGCAAAGAGAAGATGGCCGACGATACTGCAACCACGAGATCGCAATTCGCTACCATCTCAAAGCCTCCACCCATTGTGATACCGTTGACTGCGGCGATGATGGGTTTCTTGCCTGCTCTGCGAGGTAGACCTGCGAGACCTGGTGCTGACATGTCGTTGACGATGCCTCGTCTGTTCATCTCATTCCACTCTGGTTGTGAACTCAGCAAATAATCAATGCATTTTTTGCCGACAAGATGAACATACCTCCCAAATCAGCTCCAGTGCAGAAAGCCCTCCCATTTCCAGTAATGATGCCAACAATCAAACTCTCATCTCGATCAAACAGTTCCCAAATCTCAGCAATCTCTTTGCTGGTAGTTTGATCGACACAATTGAGTTTGTCAGGGCGGTTTAAGGTGACCAGTACAATGCGATCGTCTGGAAAAGAAACATTGAAATGGTTGTATTGGGTCGGTTTTGATTTTAGCGACATGACGATGATGAGGATGTTGAAGCGGGTGACGGTTTGGGATGGGAGAGATTATCTGATTTTTCTTATCAGATGGGGTTGCGCCGATCTCGGTGGTCGGTGTTGCGGCGGGTCTTGGCAGTACTTCTCCGCAACGGATGCCCGTTTTGCAATCGCCATTGGCAGCACGACCAACGACTCATCGTGCATCTTCTATCACTTC
>JGI24891J29808_1000202_pt1 | contig 63667 bp, 64 predicted proteins | sample FreactcultuFSWF8_FD_29808 | JGI IMG/M metagenome (IMG submission 29808)
CCCACGTGGTCACCCACCGTAGTACTAATCTGCCGTTCAACTGCTTATGTATGACAGAGCGGACGGGATGCCCAGTTTTCAGCTGACTGTGGCCGTACGTGACAGAAACATGAGATTGAGGCAACATGTTTCTGCGTTTGCAAGCGTGAGTAGAGTACGGTCTCAGTGTCGACAAGCGCAGGGTGAGTGACATGCAGACAAGTAGCTGGCGACGATTGGGTCGAGGGATGTTCCGCAGACCAGGAAACAAGGCACAAGACCTCTGCATGGTGTCTGAGCGATTGGAGGAGGGAAGAATCAAGGGGGCTGGTCGTGGGAGATCATTGGGCGTCGAAGTGTGGATGACGTTTGACTCGCGCCTTGGTTTTTGGGCGCCGACTTGCAGCATGGACCGCGCCGCCCTTGTCGCCTTCTTTCCTGATTGTAAGCATTCTCTTCTCCTGTAGGTGCGACCTTGACAAGTTTGACATCAAATTCAAGAAACAGCAAGACATCCGCCCAAGAGAAGGCTCAACAGACAGGCGCGACAGACTCCTCGAGCGTGAAGCTTACACCCCAGCCACCCCGCGCTACCAACAAAGTCACAACCGTTTCTACCAAACAACGCAACCGTCAGGGTCAGCGTCAGAGACATAGTTCGTCATGTCACGCTCAAACTACGGTCGCCATTCTAGCAGCGACCTTGCCTACGGAGATGAACCGCAACGATGGGACCGCGACCGCTTCGAACGCTACTCCCGCAGAGCTCCTGCCCCCGTCGCAGAGCGTGAGACTTTCCGCTTCAGCGAACATGACCGTCCGGGTCACCAAGACATCCGCATAGAAGAACGAATCGATAGAGGCCCGCCTCCACGACGTGAAAGAGAATTCGCAGAAGATGCATACGGCCCTGCTGCCAGACCCCGTCGCTCAGACCGTGAGCTCTTCGGTGACCGAGACCCAAGAGAATTGGCCGACCTCCAGCTTGCTCCTTACAGAAGAAAGTCTATCGTCGACCGCGAGTTTGAGTTCCGTGAGACCAGAAATGTGCCGAGACCAGGACTGCAGAGGAGACAAAGCAGTCTCGACACCTTCGACCGCAGACCCTTACGCCAATACGAGCGAGACGAGTATCGCATTCCTGCCGGTGTCCCGATTCCCCTGCCGCGTCGTCGCTCACCCTCACGAGGGCCCCCTGGCGGCTGGCATGAGGAAGAGTATGAGGATGTGAGACGCCGAGACTACTCTCCTCAGGCTTCATACCGGGATGTTGAGATTATGCGCGAGAAGAGCGTTCACCGCCGACGAGGACATCGTGACAGAGCGAGAAGCGATGCTCGCAGCGTGACCACCAAGCGCAGCGGACGAAGCGCTCGCAGCTCTAGCAGTAGCAGCGCAAGCAGCGTCACTGAAGTCAGCCGACACAGCAGTCCCAGCCCAGCCAAAATCGGCAAGAAGGGCAAGACTCGTATGCCCAAGAGGCTGGTTCGCAAGGAAGCCATTATCAACCTAGGCTATCCCTTCGAAGAAGAGGAGGACTTTATCATTGTGCAAAGGGCGCTGGACAAGGAGCACATTGACGAGGTCATTCGCATCAGTGAGCAGTACAAGGAGCCGAGTATGTCTACTTACCACCCCCTTAGTGAGATATGTCTTGCTAACGTGATCAGAAACCAAAACGTACCGCTACGATGACCCAGGCGCACCACCCGAAGAGCACTTTGAGCATCTCCGCACCGAATGGATCAATCCTCCCAGCGTTCGCGCCCCATCTCCCGCCCGCTCCTCACGAACCCGCCGCAGCTCTCCTGCTCGTACCGTCCGCCAGCCATCCCCTATGCCTCCGCCTCAACCGCAGACCATCTACATCCAAAACCCTGCTCCCGCTCCTCCTCCAGCCCCCATCTACATCAGAGAGCAAGCGCCTCCACCACCTCCTGCTCCTATCTACATTCAAGAGCCTTCCAGACCTGCTCCACCTCAGCAGCAGCCAATGATCATCACCTTGCCCGAGCATCGTCGTGACCGCAGTCGCGACTACCATGCCGACGTTCGCGCTTTGGAGGCTGAAGCCCGCGCTCTACGCCTCGAGCGCGAATCTCACCATCACAACCACGGTCAAATCGTCCTAGCCAGACCCGAGCAGTCTGGTTACGAGATGGTCGAATACAGAGAGCGTCGCCCTGACCGAGAAATTGAATATGTGGAACGCGACAGGAGTCCCAAGAGAGAAGTCATTCGTGTTGAGAAGGATCGGAAAGGTAGGATGGCGCTCGTCAGGTCTGCGCGGTGATGGTGTGTCTTTTGTCTTCCTGCGTAGACCGCAATTTTTGGTGCAAGAACGATGCTGACTTCTTTTTCTTACAGCGGCAGATAAAGAGAGACGACAGGCCAGAAAGATCGCCATGATGATGGCGACGCTTTCGTGAACTGGCCGCTATTGACATTTGACATTCTGTTCTCACTTTTTTGCATTCATCGACAACAACATTTATTTTGAATCTTGCGACAATGCACCATGTTATGAGTAGCCATTTCCTTAGGTCATATGTGGGCAAGGAGGAAGCTGGTCTTTTTATCCTTATTCGAGCGAGGCGCAGGTCAGATGTATAATTTGGTTTCCGAACTCCAAGCAAGTAACGAAGTTTACGATCATCAGCTGTGCCCTCTTTCGCATCATGCTTTAGTCACAGTAATTCGTCTTTTTCTAAAATCTCTAGTCGGCTCTGTGACCGTGGTTTGCGTTTGTTGTGGTATTTTCGTTTCTCGGTCATGGTTGTTAGTCGAAACCACGGGCTCGTGATCATGGTCTCTGTGATGGTCACAATGGCAATTATAGTCGTCTTGGGCATCGACCACGACGAGCGATGGGCTGAGTCGATTTTGGACTTTCGCATGAGCTTCCAAACCGTGCTACAAGTCGGAGCCCTGGTTGTATAGGCATTGACTCCCGCTGGGTAGTCGACAGTGACGAATGATCATCTGATTACAAAAACAGATAGCCTTGTCAAAGCGACCAGATTTTGCCAGAGCATGACTTATACATACTCTCCAGGTCCTGCAAAGTTGAGAGGCGGCTCGCCGCCTCGATTGCCGCGGAATCGATTGTTCGATCCTTCCTTGCCTCGTCTCATCCTTCTCCAAAGGCGACCCAGCCGACGTCCAAAATTTAGACCGCGAGTGGTGAGCGATAGCCAAGATATGATAGCGTACAGGTATGGGATCAAAGCCCACGGGGCATTGGTCCTGAAGACGGAGTAGTATGATGACTTGAAGAACACCATCGGATCGACAATCGCACACGCTAGCACGACTACGAGCAAACCGGTCCATCGTACCCGGTGTCGTTTGCGAGAATATCCAACCGCCACGAGATAGACTGCTAGCAAAAAGATGACTCCGTATCCGACAGACCAGTAGACGATTTGTGCGTATTTGTAAGCCAGAGTGTCTTGAGTCTGGGGACTATGGCTGGTAGAACCGTCAAGGCTCTGATATGCCTCTTCACACATTTCGTTTGTCCGAAGCAAGGGGAGGGTGGCGATACCGGCCAGATACATTGGTATGATCATGATCAGCCAGATGCGCCAGTATGGTCGGTAGTGAGCAGAAGTCTGGACCAGCAGACGGATCATGGGTCCAATAAGAATGGGAATCAGAATTGTGCCGGCAGTCAAGGGCAGTGCAATCTCGAAGTATGTAGTCATGGGCCATAGATACTGGTCCGTGTCGGGCGCGGCGTCCGCGGCTATGCTTGACGACTCTTGACGTGCAGTAATGAATACTGGATGTGAGGTCACGATATTCGAGGTGCTCGGCGACGGTGAGACACTTGGTCCTGGCGTATCGTTCTTGGGAAATAAAGGTATGGTCACGTTCATGCCGAAAATTGCCTACCATCTGTTAGGCTTCGTTTGATATCAAGAGGAATGGTCCATTATACCGCAACGAATGACATCGGAATAAACAGAGCAGCCGCAGCAGTCAGTATCAGAACTCTCTGTCCTTGAGCGAGGCTCATCTGCTCAATGATTTGTCCTTTGGCAGTATAAACTGTTTTCTCGTGCATGTATAGTTCTTCTCGCAAGGCACGAAGATCTATCTGTGCTTCGCGAACGGCTTCTTTCACATTCTGATTATCAAGCTGTGATTGACAGCAAAAGCGCGCGTTGTCGGTAGCGTTCTTCAATCGGTACAAGATAGTCTCGCTGGCTATGATATCCTCGATGGCTCGGATACGACAGTCGTCAATGTGTAAGAGATACTGTATCTTGCTCCTGGTTGGCCAGTTTCTGCCAGTAAACAGCTATGGCGGGTCGTTAGCAGAGACAGACTAGGTGGCGAGGGTGTTCATACGGTGTTGTTGATCTTGTCTCGTAGGTCAACTGTGAACTCGCGCAGATCCAGAACCATCGTGGAGAATAGATCTATGATTAGCTCGAAAACTTCATGAGTGGCATTCCAGCAGTGCGAAGTATTGAGACTGGCGCCAGAAGCATGTCTGCCGTGAGTCGCGAGCCGATTTAGCAACGAAGTTGGTTCAACTAACATCATTAAACGGCGATGTAAAGGCGACTTGTTGGTGGTTGGCGGCAAAATAACAGTCGCTGAGTAGTAAATGCAAGGCCTCTTTCGGAGATGAGGCTGCCAAACATAGATGTGTAGGTCATCTCTGGGGTGCATGACTTCTTTCTGCCATCTGAATGTGAACCTTTCACCCTCCGAGTTGAACAAGAACGCGTCGCCGATGGGTGCTGTGTGAGAAGGGAGCTGGAATGGGACGTGAGTATGATGGTATGGTATGATAGGTTTCACAACGTTCCAAGCCCATGCGACTTGGAGAGCTATCAATCTAGCAGGTGCCAGATATAAGTCAGGCAAAGACTTTTGGACCAGCTCGAAGGTTTTGTGGTGGAACTTTAGCGACTGCGGAGTGATTTTGGTATTGGGCGTGAGGATGCTACCATCACGAAACCAATCAGCAAGCTTTCAAGACGACTCTAGAAGTATAGCCATACCACAGGAGCACTGCTTCGGATCCGAAAGGCTGACCTATAGCTTCGTTGACCCCCTCTGTGAGATATTGGCCCACGGTAATGTCGTCTTTCGCCGAGAATACATGACCTCCAGGGAAGTGGAGCCATTCTGCTTGTTTCGAAGGCGAGATTTGGGGGGCGGACGGATGATGCAGAACCAAAAACCTCGCCATAGACTCGATCATGGTCTTTCCGGGGCTGTCCTTGAGGTATTCGAGATGTCTCTCCAGCATGACCTTGTCAGCTTGCATGGCGGCATACTCTTCGCCCATACCAAGAGCGTTCATGCTCGAAGAGAGCGAAGCCTGCATGAGTGTCGGTAATGCGGCCATATTGAGAATTGGCGCGAGATGGTGACCATGTATAATGAACGTTTTTGTACAATTCCGCCGTGGACAGAATGAAGCTCAGTCAAGAGCAAAGAATCATGAAGGCGTGGAAGACATCTGGTTGCTTATCAGAGTCGAAACACACAGCATTGTGATCGAATCATGACGGCGGTCCACTCTTCGTTGCGCGGCAACAAGGTCGAAGATAGCAGGCAGGATCAGAAAAGGTGATCCGTTGTTGTCTTTCAAACCCTATGTGGCCCTGAGAGTGGAGAGACCTGAATCTAGCTGGGAGGCTTGTTTTTTATGTTCGATGTGCAATGTGGATAGCACGAATCCAGATAGAGCGAGCATCGTCTTGGTTGGCTGATGAAGGTGTGTGTGGAAAGCGTAGGTTGCGGAAATCACCTCATTCACGTGTGACGTGACGGCACAAGCTGTACATCTCCACATATAAACACTGATATGGAACTCGCATTGGCATTCTTACCGAAAGTACAATCCACTACCTGGAGTCGTGACTATTTGCGATTGGAAGTTAGCGAAGAAAGAAGGAGAGAGGGAGTCCAGCGTGAGCTCCTGCCTTTGATCAGTGTCTGTGCACACCAACAATCGTGGCACTTACCAGTGGTTCCACTTCTGGTGTCCCAGTCAACCTTGATATAACTACAGGGCTGCACTTTACCTTTGAAACAAGAAAAATGGCTCTTGGCGAGTGGTTGCTTGAAACAGTGGTTCATAAAAAGCTGCATGAATCATCTATGTACGGCCATTCTCCACTCAGGCGGCTTTTGCAAGAGCAATGTTCTCAACATGTTGCACATCCTGATAGTTCTTCCTCTCGTGCTCCATGATAGCATCGACCTTCTTTGCACTTGCACTCTTCTCATCAAACTTGTAACCCAGCCACTCCTTGGCCAGTCTTCTTGCGACCTCGACACCGACGACTCTCTCTCCCATACACAAGACTTGTGCATTGTTACTCAAGACAGCTCTCTCGACCGAGAAGCTGTCATGGGCGGTGACGGCACGAATACCAGGGACTTTGTTCGCCGAGATTGCGACACCGAGACCAGTTCCGCAGATCAGGAGTGCGCGATCGGCCTTGCCTTCTGCCACGAGCTTTGAAGCGTCAACGGCAGGGTGTGGATATGCAGTCTTGTCTTCGCTGCTGTTGACGCCGACATCGATGACCTTCTCGACACGAGGGTCATTCTCGAAGTCTTCCTTGATCTTGTTCTTGTAGCCACAACCGGCGTCGTCGCAACCAATGGCGATAGTAAGCGGCTTATTGGAGGACATTGTGTCTTCTTTCTGGAGTCTAGTATGTTTCTGGATCACAGTTGACTGGTATCGTAGCCGACGGTAGCTGGACAGTGGGAAGGTTCCGTGTCGAGAGTAATCGAGTCTCCTTGCTTTGTCTTTTGCTCGGCACCGTTGGTCTCGACGGTGTAGGGGTTCGTGGTATAGGTGGTAGTATGAGTGGATTCGTGCGGAGTGTCGTGGGTGATGGTCTTTGTCTCGCCCGTCTTCTTGTTGTGTATCTCTTCGTGAAAGTGTTCTGCGTCACTGGTAAAGGATGACGAGATCTGGATGCGCTTCTTGGATGGTGATGAGGGTGACATTTTGAGTTCCGAGGGAGGACTGTCGGTATTTGTACGAATGCGACCACGTTCCCTGTGCTATTGGTTGACGGCGGTTGGCTGAGGGGTTTCGCTGTGTACTCGTACAAGCACGGCGACAAGACCGAGAACTGCTCTTCCACCAGACTCTGGAGTGGGGAAAGCGCGGGGGACTTGCGGAGTTCGGGACTTCCTTTTGGGGCATTCCGGTCTCTTCTCTCCCTTTTGATTTTATCCATGAGCTACCCAATGCATACTCCCGGATGTTGCATATCTCAATGGCGGCTGTTATCTTTCAGTTGCATGTGTCATGATCCTTGGGGAGCCGGTTTTGCTTCATAAACAGCAGTCCCGTCCCTTCTCTTGCTCGCTGCCACGAGACATGTTTGTAGCTTCTGTCTCATCCTGATCCTCAAAGCCTATCCCTGGATCGGCACTGCTATCCCCACAAAGAGCACGAGACCACGTCTTTCTCTTAGCAATCTATCGATCGGGATGATGATGCCGTATGCCAATGCCTTTCTTTTGGCTGCCTGTAGGTACCTGTTTGTGAGATTCTTCGGCATTTCGTTTTCTTCTTCTTGACATGTACTTTGTACCTGCCTCTACATACTTGGTTTGACGCGACTTCCTCAACCCTGCAAGCAACTCATCAACAATCTGCCTGCACCTGCGGACCTGCATGATTTGACACACGGACACATCACTCCACCACCCAAGTCAAGCATTCAACAGCTCATTTCTGCGGCTTCCCATTGATCTTCACTCTTTTTGTTTGCTGTGCGACATTACTCACTTTTTCGTGCTGCACTACCATCAGCGCATACTGCAGGCAGTCAATTGCGCGTTTGTCTTCAGCTTTCTTCCTTTCGTTGGACTCTCTTCGTCTTCTCTTGTGTTTAACACGTTCAAAGATTGCTCTCGCTCTGATTGCTTCTAATCGCACTGTCAAATCATCCTCAACTTTCTTCACTTCAACCAACTCTCTACGGCAGCAGTGACACCAATCGTACCTGCCCTGATCAACCACCTCATTAGCCACAACACAATCTCATCTATCAACAATGTTCCGTCTCAAGAGTTTGGACGCCACTCCTGCAGCCATCATCAACCCTGCGATCAAGCCGAACCCTATACCAGGCATGCCGCTCGTCGAATGCAGCCTTGCCGAATTTATTGCCGGTCAGCCTAAAGGCTTCACTCATGTCGCCGTCTCCGCAGCTGTCTTCCACGAAGATCGTCTTCTCTTGGTTCAGCGTGCCGAGAGCGACAGCTATCCTGGCCATTGGGAGCTGCCTGGCGGATCTGCCGATCCCAGCGACAAGTCCATCAGCGAGTCGGTTGCACGCGAGTTGTTCGAAGAGACTGGTCTCAGAATGAAGCGCATCCTCACCGAAATCCTCCCTCCTACCACCTTCTCCACTGGATGGGGCAAGCGTCAGAAGACATGGCTCAAGGTCAACTTTGTGGTCGAAGTCACTGCAGAGGACAAGGCACGAGTCGAACACGAGGTCAGGATGCAGGGATCTGGATCGGGTCAGGAGCTCGTGCGCAAGGATAGTGTCATTGCCGTCGATCCTCCCGCCATCAAGCTTCACGACAAGGAACATCAGAAGTACCAGTGGATCTCGGCTGAGGAGGTCATCAAGAACAGAGTCGCTATGCCGGGTGAAGGTGCAATGGAGTTCATATCGATGGACAGTGTGTCAGTCATGCTTGAGGCATTCCGCTTGAACAAGCACATCCAGAAGGCGCAGGCTATTGAAGCACTGCAGGAGGCCGGAACTGAGGACAGCAAGGCTTGAATGTCATGATGCAGAACGAGAAGACATGGCTGCTGCTAACAAAAGACGACGGAAGACTGCGAGATTTGGCAGATCTTGGTTTCGATGCATGCAAAAAGGAACAGAGATAGAAGGATGGCTTACAGGTCTGGGCAGGGTTTTATTTCGAGGATACCCATCTGCAGAGGGAATGCGAAAACGAAGCTCATGTATCTCACGAATCAAGGCAATCGTCAGCTTGGCAACACGAGCACAAGCATAACATCGGTTTTATAGATCCCAGAACATTGTGCTTTGATGAAACATGGAAGACGAAACACACACGGCGTGACATTGATGGTGACTCTTTTCGGGGCCGATGCATGATCTTAGAGCACAAAAGTAAGTTTGCGGCAAGGTGCAGGACACAATAAAAATGCATGACGGGTTGGCTGCTGCGACAGACAGTCGATGTTTATGATAGAGTGAGAAAAGAAGGTTGTTGCAGGAAACTAAAAGTCGGGAAGGGCCGCAGGGAATGGTTGTGATCGGAGCTCCAGGCCAAAAGGTGGAGGAGGAGAAATGCTGACGGCAAGATTCGAGATGAACCTCGGCACAAATCATCGAGGGTTTCAGTTGCAGCGAAACAGACGCGAAGGAGACAGTCTATCGAGGAGATGCAGCCTCTTGTAGCAAGCATAACATGTCGTCGCATACTTGATGCACGGTCGTAACCAAATCCCCTGCAGAGAAAGATCGTGTGTGACTCGCTCGAACGGACCTGCCTTTCCTGCTGCTGCTTTCCCACTTTCGTGCTTTCCTTTCACATGCGTCTTGCTACAAGCTCGCCCTGACTATCGTTTTTCCTCGCAACCCACCCGAACTCTTCCTGCAGGGCTATACTCGAGGACTCGACTCCCAGTTGGTCATGAGCAGTGATATAAGAGTGGTATAACAACAGCTCGATGGCCGACCGTCTCCCCGCCGGCGCAATGTCCGCACCACCACCTCCGCAGCAGCAACCATCTGCGCAACAGCCACAACCCACGCAAAACCACACACCACAGCATGCTCAGCACCAGCAGTCCCCGACGGGGATGAGTCAACAAGGAGGCTCGGGTACGAGCTTCCGGAGGTACGCGACACAAAGTACTGGTATAGACCCTGTCTTGTAGCTGACGCGACGAACTCAGACAACGCGCTTCACGAGCTTGCGAGGTAAGTCTAGGTCGACTTCTCTCCTCCTGCACCATCATACTGACACGATACACAGACATGCCATGCGCGAAAGGTCAGCCCGATCAACGTTTCCTACTCCCAACCCCATCCTGACGCGTCTATTAGGTCCGCTGCGATGCGGCCAGCCTCGGTGTGCCATGCACAAACTGCGTCGCCTTCAACATCGAATGCAAGATCCCGTCTCCCAAGCGCAAGAAGACGTCTTCCAAGCAAAAGGATTCAAACAGGTACGCCGACCACCTGCCTCTGGAAGACGCCCCTAACTTTGGCAGTGATCGCGAAGACAGCAGCAGCATCGTCCAGCCCTCGCCCGCTACCGTCGAAACTCCCGCACGCTCCGATGTCATCAGTCAGGCCCCTATGCAGATGCCTCAACTGCCCCCTCGGAACGGCGTCGACTACGCTGCTGCAAGTGGCATGCCCCCTACCACTCTCTCGGAGAAATACCAGGAACAACAGCAAATACATGATGCGACTTGGAGCCAGTATATGAAGCCCAAGTTCGCTCGTGCCCCCATCAAAGAAGCCGGTCGTGTTGCATACCTGGGCGAGTCGTCGAATCTCTCCTTGCTCGTACACGACAAGCACGGCAACTCGGACGTTGTACATTACCCACTGCCTGAGAACGTGCGTGGTGCTCGCGCTCGTATGAACGAACTCGACGAGCTGGAACTACGTATCTTGCACGAGAGAGGTGCCTTTCTGCTGCCTCCGCGACAACTTTGCGACGAGCTGGTTGACGCTTTCTTTACTTGGATCGCTCCTGTCGTGCCCGTCATTGATCGCAACAAGTTCATGCGACGCTACCGAGACCCCAAAAATCCTCCTTCATTGCTTCTTCTGCAAGCCATCCTCCTCGCCGGATCACGCGTCTGCACAAACACTCAACTCATGGATGCCAATGGATCTACAACCCCGGCCGCCATGACGTTTTACAAACGAGCAAAGGCTCTCTATGATGCCAATTACGAAGACGATCGAGTCACCATTGTCCAAGCCGTCATCCTGATGGGCTGGTATTGGGAGGGCCCAGAGGGTAAGATGAGAGAAATAGGCGAGGTCCCTCGTGAGTGTCAATCTGACATTGCTTCAGATGTAACAAAAAACGTGTTTTACTGGAGCAGAGTTGCCGTCGTAATCGCTCAAGGTTCTGGAATGCATCGAAGGTGAGCTTTCGTCCATCTGGTGTTTTGTTCTATAATTGACTTGTGCGCAGTGTCGAGAAGTCTCAACTCAGTCAACAGGACAAACGCCTGTGGAAACGCATCTGGTGGACCCTCTTTACTCGCGACCGTTCCGTCGCAGTTGCTCTCGGTCGTCCTTGCGGCATCAACATTGAAGACTCCGACGTTGAAATGATATGCGAAGACGACTTTATCGAAGATGAAGCCGAGCAGTCCGCTGAGTATCCCCCGGATCCGATCCATATTCAGTTCTTCTTGAACTACGTCAAGCTGTGCGAGATTATGGGGCTGGTCCTATCTCAAAACTACTCGGTCGCATCACAAAGGCGTGGTCGAAACAACGCAATTGATCTTACCCACTGCGACATGGCCCTGGCCGACTGGCTTCAGAATTGTCCCAAGGAGGTCTACTGGGAGAAGAACCGGCATCACTTCTGGTCTGCTCTTCTCCACTCAAATTATTAGTATGTGCCGATTATCTTGCCTTGGGTTTCAGACGCTAATAATCACAGCACCACACTCTGTTTACTTCATCGCGCTCACATGCCACCTGCTGGTGCGTCGCCAGAGATGAACCGTCCAAATAGTCTACCAGAAGAATTGGCGTATCCATCAAAGAACATCGCGTACCAGGCTGCTGGCATGATCACTTCCATAGTCGAGGCTTTGACTAACCATAACGAACTCCGCTTTACCCCCGCCTTCATGTAAGTTATCAGTCTGGTTCCACGCGCGTGTTATACTGACATGCCCCGTAGCGTTTATTCTCTCTTTTCTGCGCTCATCATGCACGTCTACCAGATGCGCTCGTCGAATCAATCGATTGTGCATACTACCCAACAACGCTTGACGACCTGCATGAATGCGCTTAAGGACGTGTCCCGAGTCTGGCTTGTGGCTAAGATGGTGCACACGCTCTTTGACTCGATTCTGGGCAACAAAGTCCTGGAGGAGAGACTACAAAAGGCTGCAGGCAAGCGTCACGCAAAGCCGAAAAACATGCACCCCATGAAAAATCCATTATCGCGCAGCAACAGTGACCAACAGAAGCGCAAATTCGACGAGATGGAGTTTGGCTACCACGGAGGCCCACCCGCTGCTCAGATGTCATACGAACGCTCGAGACCGCAATCTCCAGTCAACCCAGCGCGCGATCCTCCACCCATGTCAGGGCTCGGCAACAACGCAAGCCCTTCTCTTCGTCAAGACGCCTTCATGGGTACATCTCGTACTAACACGCGTCCTACCACGCCGTTCAACACCTACTCATACCCTGGTACACCTCCAGATCTCTTCCTTCACACTCGCACATCCCCAAACATTTCGCAAGATCTTTGGCAGAATTACCAACCAGATCAGCTCTTCCCACCAGATACTTCTGGTATCTTCCCTACAGAAAGCCCTGTGCAACAATCGACTATGGTAGACCCTGCCCTACGAGCGTCAGCGGGAGCCCCGCCACAGCAATCTTACAACAACTCTGGCCAACCTCCACCTCACTATCAACAACCAGGAGCACCTGGCATGATGAATGCACCATCTCAACAGCAGCAATATGCGGCACAACAGCAAGCGCAACACCTACAGAATCCATACGGTCAGATGCCGGATAACGGCGATCATCAGCAACATCAACGAGGAAGCGTCGACGAAACTTGGAGCAACAATAGTGGTTCTACTGGAGGAGGGCCTATTGTGCCGACCACCTTGAATGTTGGCGACTGGTTCGAGTTCTTTGGTATTCCTAACGGAGACATTTCGGCATTGCATGCGCAACAATACTGAGTTGCAGCACTATCGTTTCGCTACGTCTGGGCTTCCTTCGCTGTTCTTCTCTATTCTATCTGTCCAATTCTATTGAGTGTTAGCAAGGCGTGGCGTATCGGACGGTGTACGAACTCAAAGGCATCATCGCAACTTGGTGTATGACATTGGGTGGGCGTTGTATGGTCGCATTGTTCAGCGACATGGGTAAGGAGAACTCGAGATGCATGTAAGCCCTGTGAGCATAGGTATTACCATTTGTATGTCCAATCATGTCTACATTTCTGCCATCACGGCGTGCAAAAGAGAGTCACTATCTAGTGAGACCCCATTCATGACTCCATGATCCGACAGCCCTTTCGTCATCGAGACTCCACACACGGAAGACATCAAGGTGAGGGTGACGAACGAAGTCGTGCGTGTCTTCCGGAAGTCACCCCACATATTGAGTTTTCCCCGGAAGTGTTCTGCATAAGATGTGGAAGAGGGAGGACCACTTCCGAGAGTCAGTCCGTCTTCCGAAATGCTGACCTATTGCCCCGCAAAAGGGCGGAGGTGATCCGAGTCTAGATTGAGCATGGTATAAGAAGGCACTTGATGCCCCCCGTCCCTTTCAACAAGCATTGAGAAACAAGACCTTAAGTTTGAAACATATACCAGACCGTCTGAACTTGGAGGACTATAAAGCAAATCGATCACCTTGCCTTGACATCTAAATTGAAGGCAATACCACACCACCTCCCATATCGGAAGCAATCACAACAGCCAGCACCACCCATCATGTCATCCACCAACAAACACACTCTGGAGCCTGAGGACACCCTCAACGGCGCAGGTCGCTACGACCCAAACTTCACCTCCCACGTCATCTCCGCCATGGGACCCAAAACCGACCCCCGTCTCCGCAAAGTAATGACCTCTCTAATCCGCCACGTCCACGATTTCGCCCGCGAAGTCGACCTGACCGTCGACGAATGGATGACAGGCGTCGACATGATCAACCGCGCCGGCCAAATGTCCAACGATCGCCGCAATGAAGGACAATTGCTTTGCGATGTCATCGGTTTGGAAAGTCTGGTTGATGAAATCACTTTCAAGCAGGCTTCAGAGGCCAAAGATGCGGTTACCCAATCGGCGATCTTGGGGCCATTTTTCAGACATGATGCTCCGCTTAGACAAATGGGGGAGACCATTTCCTTCGACACGCCCGCTGATGCTGAAGTCACTTATATGCATGGAGTGGTCATGGACGCAACTACCAAGCTTCCGGTGGAAAATGCAGAAATTGATATCTGGCAAGCGTCAACGAATGGATTGTACGAGCAACAGGATGACAAACAACAAGAACACAATCTCAGAGGAAAATTCAGGACGGGCAAGGATGGCAAGTATGGGTTTTATTGCATCAGACCTACGCCTTATCCTGTTCCTGATGACGGGCCTGCTGGAGAGTTGTTGGGTATGTTGGATAGACATCCTTTCAGACCTGCGCATATTCATTTGATTGTAAGTTTTGAAGTCCAATCCTTGAAATTTGGGAGGTGTGCTGACAGAGGAAATTCACAGGTTATCAAGCAAGGATATAAACCCATCACCACTCAAATCTTCGATGCGGATTCAAAGTACTTGGACAATGATTCGGTGTTTGCGGTCAAGGATTCTTTGGTGGTCAAATTCGAAGAGAGACAAGGTGATGAGAAAGCAAAGTTGGAGCTGAAGTATGACATTTTGCTTGCGGCTACTGAGTAGAGTAGAATTCTGTATATGGAATCCATCATAATTTGTACGCGAAGGAATCTTCGGTAGTTGAAAGTCATTGAGATGGAAAGGGAGGATCTAGTGGTTTGCTCGCGCTAATCGAGTGGTTGACGAGGACAGGGTGATACCTTTCGCAAGCCTGAAACTTGTTGATTGTCATTTTATGAAGCAAGCAGGAACAATTTCTTGTATCAGAGAACATGTGAGGCTTCAGCCCGGATTGATGCGTCACCTCTGTGGTGCTTAAGAACTTTGAAGATGGCGTTGGTGAGATACGTGACATTTTCCAACCACAAATCTCGAATTCTAAGAAGTGATCGTAAACTGCACAGTTCGTTGGCTTCCATCTTGGTCGAAGCAGACTTTACCAAAACATTATGTTTGCCTTGTAAATTGGTGGAGACCTGCAGTCTCTCCAAACCAGTCAGTTATCAGACTAGCAAGCAGTTGTCGAGAGCATAGCTCTCGGAGTGAGAGCATGTAGAACCTCGGCATAAGTTGACCCGTGAAGACCATATCTTGGCGGTCGGAAGACGGTTCATATTTCGACCGCTTCCGCGCTCGAGCCAGCCAGCCCCCCTTTGCTCGAGTCAACCACAAGTGGGGTTCGAGGGAAACAAGCACTTTTGTACGTCGCACACCTTCCGAAGAATCTCATTGCGTTAAACTCGCCTTTATTATTCCTTTGATTTAAGAGAAGGTGTTGTTCAGTTCAGGTGTGCAGCTTCCGAGATAAGCAAATCATCATGCCTCGACCAATAGTGGCGCCCGACAAGAGACGTCGAATCGCTCAAGCTTGCGACAATTGCAAACGCAGAAAGGAAAGGTGCGATGGCAGCCGACCGTGCAGCATCTGCATCCGACGACGAAGGGAATCCGAATGCCACTTTTCCGAGACGCCTGCTAGATTGCTCCGACCCCAGAATAATGTCAACAATCACATCGGCAGTCCTGGAGATGTCATTCAGGCTTCTCCTTCGGTTCACGCGGCGAGAAATCGTGGTGGGAGTGATGCGCCGCTGCCGCCACCGCCATCATTGCAGAACAATGTAGCCCTTGCAGGCATTCCAAGTTTGGGTGCTATTTCCAATGCTTCACCTGCAAGTGTCGTCACGTTATCTGGAAATTTGAGTGATACAAGTCAGGCTGAAATGGCCATTGATCGTATCTTGAATGCCAGTGTCGACCAGAGGGGTGCCAGGGCGATTGCAGATTCTAATTCTCGACCTGAATTTGTGGCACCGGTACCTAGATTGGCGAGACTCCTCCGAGATACTCATGGCAAGTTCATGTATGTCGGCGACTCTGCCAGTCTGTCTTTCGTGCAGAGTGTCAGACGTATGGTCGTGTCGGCCATTGGCGACTGTGATTTTACCAACGACCCACTACGGCATCAGATCATTGAAACAACGCCACCGACTTCTACACTACTACCAGATATGTCGCCTCTGGTCTTGGATCTCGAAGAATGCAAGCAATTGTCTCGACATTACCTTCTTGCCACTACCGGCCTTATCGACCTTTTCGACATTCCCACCTACTTCCGTCATCTCGACAATTGGGTTGTCAACCAGACTCGCGACAATGATGTCAAGTCCTCAATCTTCTATATGGTACTTGCGATTGGCGCGCAAGTGTCTTCACCAGACGGCGATCAAACGCTTGCTGAGAAGTATTTCAATCGTGGTCGGCATATGGCTGTCATGACATTCACCGATGCGCCTAGTCTCTTGACCATACAAGCCTATCTTTGTATAACCATGTACATGCTTGGAGCTTGTCGGAGAAATGCCGCATTCATGCAATTCGGCATTGCAGTTAGGGCAGCGTTTGCACTGGGTATGCACAAGAGCAGTACTCATGCACTCTTCGACGAGACGGAAGCTGGAGCAAGACGCAGGATATGGAAGAGTGTTCGAGTGCTGGATATATTTCTTAGCGCGTCCCTCGGAAGACCACCGGCTACATCAGATCTGTCAATGGAGAAAGATAAGGATGTTGTTGACGAAACGGCGCAAGGATTGACATGTACCGACCCTTTCTCCAGCAAGGTGCTTGCTCTCTGTGACATCTTTGAACGCATCATCATCGATGTCTACATGAAGAAGGCAGTCTCTACCCGCCTCGCAGACTCAATATCCGGTCAATATCGTGACTGGACAAGTGACTTACCAGAGTCATTACAGCTGGCAAATCTCGACTCCAGTGAGGACGACCCGGAGAAATTGTCCAAGGTGCTGGCCGCCAGCTACATCATAAGCTCATACCACTGGTCAATCATCCTCCTCACCCGCCCATTCCTTACATTCCAGATAATCAAGGACATGAGCCGATCCGGCCAGAATCTAGAAATGAGCGACCAAGTTGACCAATCCTCCATCAAAACGTACGCCGACGCCTGCGTAGACTCCTCTCTTCGCTGCCTCAACATTGCGCAAACACTGATGAGATACTCGTCGCTCCCACACAGACTACCGTTTATCATAAACTCAGTCTGCAATTCTGCTCTCGTCCTTGGTGCCGCCACCTTCGCCGACCAAGACAAATTTCTTCCTCTCGAAGATGGGCTTAAACAAGGAATACATATTCTCAATCACTTTGCACAGTGGGATCCTCATGCTGTTCGGTATGCTCAGATAGTCACTTACTTACAAGACGCCACTGCACAATATATTCGCCAACGAAGTCAGAGGTCTATGGAATCTCGCCGCAGCAATGTCACCCGGCTCTTCGGCACCGTTGGTCAACAAGGCGCTGGTGCAGAGCAAACTCTTGCTGCCGAACAAACACAAACGCCGGGTCTTACACCCTCTGTCAGTGATATCGGTATCAACGAGTCTGTTCAAGATGTCAACGTCGATCCCTCATTATACACACGACCGGGTTTAATGACTGATTTGTACTCTTTGACGAACAACAATAATCAAGATGTTCTGCCTGGGTTGATTGAAGGTGGCTTCTATCCGCAGGGACAAGCTGGTGCTGGAATTCTACCCGATGGATCGAGTTATCCCGAGGATGCTTATTATTTCATGGATCAGGATTTGTCCATGTTTGGGTTTTGTTGATGAGTGGGCGTAATTGCTCTGTGCCGCAAGTCCAAGGTGGCTTGTTGAAAAACACGATGTACATGCAGTATGAAGAGACGAAAAAGTTCCTATTCCAGATCGATCCATGCGCAGGACAGATAAACAACTTCGAGACGACTGGCTAGAAAGGCCGTTTTATATCTCGAGGATATCTTGAGGAGCGAGGCAGACTCTCGTCTATTGTAGTAATTGTTCCCGGTCGGCTAAAATGCACAGCCAAGCAAAATTCCCCCGACGGCCAACTTTATTTCCCCAATCCTTACTCGATGAAAACTGTTCATAGAAACTTTGATTAAGCACCTCCGCGCCTGTCGCGTCGATATCAACGTCGTATTTGCAAAGTACCATGCGAAGTCTACGTACCGCACGCGAAGCTTCAAGGACGCTATCAGGTGTGGTTATGACTGTCATTACTGTCAGAAGCGTTCCTATCAACTTCCCAGCCAAAACCCGTCGAACGCCGGCATCGGATCTTATCGTATCCCTACCATTTGCTGCTTTTTTGTGTTCTTATCATGGCATTGTCGCAGTGGCGAGGGTTCAACAACGTAGGATGTCGGAACGAATTGGAAAGTCGGAAAGATAACAGAGTCGCATGAAGGCCTGAGGATGTAGTTCATAAAGACGACTCGCTGCTCTTGCGCAGTTTCGTATAGTTCTCAGATTCATTCTCGTTCGTTTGATTCGTATTCTCACTCGGTCGCCAAAAATGGATTCGAAACAGTACAACGATCCAGAGGACAGGAAGTCGCTGGACAGCATCAACAAGGACAATGTCTCCATCACACAGACCGGTTTCATCACCACACTAGATGCCAAAAAGGAAAGAGCAGTGGTGTGGAAGTTGGACCTCCATCTCCTCCCTCTTCTCGCCATCATGTATCTCTTCAACTCTCTGGACAAGTCGAACATGGGAAACGCAAAGACAGCTGGTCTGGCCAAGGATCTTGGATTGGTCGGTCACCAATACAACCTCATCTTGTCAATTTTCTTTGTGCCATATGTGCTTACTGCACCTTTCCTTGCCGCATTGGGAAAGAAGTATGGACCGAGTAGAGTGTTGCCTTGTATGATGTTTGGGTTTGGCACTTGCACGCTTATGGTCGTTGTTGTGCAAAACTTTGGCGGGTTGATGGCTATTCGTTGGTTCTTGGGAATGTGCGAGAGTGCTTTCTTCCCTCTTGTCATCTACTATCAGACTATGTGAGTCTACTCTAGGTCCTATATGTAAAGCGTGTGTACTGACGCATCATAGGTTCTACCGCAGAGGCGAATTAGCACGCAGACTTGCCATCTTCTACGCCGCTCAGTCCATCGCCAGCGCCTTCTCTGGTCTCCTATCCTTCGGCGTCTTCCAAATCGAAGGCGGTGCTCTCACGAACTGGCGCTACCTTTTCGTCATCGAAGGTTCAGCCACCATCATTGTTTCCTTCTTCGCCTTCTGGTACCTTCCTCTTTCCGCCGCCGATGCACACTTCTTGACTCCTGAGGAGAGAGAGATCGCCGTCCACCGTATCCAGACAGACAGTTCCGCTGTCGTCAATGAGGAGTTCAAGCTCGGCAGAGCCATGACAATCTTCAAACACCCCACCACCTGGATGTTCTTGGCCATCGAGATCTGCCTGGGTGTACCGCTGCAGTCGGTATCTCTCTTCTTGCCTCAGATTGTCAAGAGATTGGGCTATGGCACTATCAAGACCAACCTCTACACTGTTGCTCCCAACATTACCGGCGCAGTCATGTTGCTGGTGCTTGGTTTCTCTTCCGATCTTACTCGCTGGAGATTCCCCTTCGTCGCTCTGGGTTTCTTCTTTACCTTCTGCGGTTTCGTCATCTATTCGGCTATTGATGTTACCTCTTCTATCACTGTCGCTTACTTTGCTACTTTCATGATGACTTGGGGTACCAGCGCTCCTTCTGTTCTCCTTGGTGAGTCGACCTCTTTCTACGACATTACCGAAACAAACACTAATTTTGAAACCAGATGTATGGTACTGTAACAACATCGCCGACGAGAACAAGAGAGCCGTCCTCACTTCCATCGCCGTTCCCATGGCCAACCTCATGGGCGTCGTCTCCTCAAACATCTTCCTCGATGAAGAAGCACCCAAATACATGACTGCCCTTGCCACCACCGCCGCCTTCGGAGGTACTGGTATTGTCTTGACTCTCCTCCTTGGATTCTGGATGATCTACGATAATCGCCGTCGTGACCGCGCTCAAGGTGTCAACCTCAGAGCTAAGGATGTTCCTACTGAGCGCTTGGGAGACGGCCCTGCTGCAGATGAATTTAGATGGTTCTACTAGGTTTATATTGGGTATTGGGGTTTATGATAATGATGGATGGGTGGGTTTGGAGCGTCGGAAATACATGCTTTTTTTCGTATTTGATTGAATTCACGATTCATTGACAAATTCATTGTCGTCCGTGGTGTTCCAAACAGTGTTCTTGTCGCTCAAGTAGAGTCCGTCGCTGATGCAAATGCTGCGTCGAAGTCGAAATTGATGCCTGCCATGACCTGTGAAGTCTTGTCAGCCAAACGAATCCCATGATGTTGCGAGATCTCCACCGCCGATGATAGGAGGGTCGGATGAAACTTACAAATGAATCCAACTCTTCCCAATTCGTCAACTCGTCAAAAAGCGAAGACACAGTAGCAGCATCCACCTCCCCCATCTCAAAAGGCGTCGTTGTGGAATCTTGCTGCTGCTGCTGTTGCTGATGTATTTCCACTTCTCGATCTCGCATGTGAGGCTCCTCCATCACCACATCATCACTGCCTCCTCCACGTAACCTCCCCTCAACCTTCTTCTCAGCTTCCACCCTGAGCTCACCAAGAAAAATAGCGTATCGTCTTGCAAAAGAAGCTTGCAATGCATGTTGAGAAAGAAGTCGTTGACAGCGATCCACAGTGCGGAGATGTGCGTGCCAATGATGCGGAGGGGAAAGTTTGCGGATGATGCAGACGTAGAGGACGGCGATTGCGCAGAATACATAATATTGCATCAACTGTGCCAGCCCAGGAATCAGTATCCCAAACCGTCCAGAAATTGAGGAAAAAGGGAGCAGGACAGGGAGGGAGAAAAGCAACTCACCCAAAACGCTCCATACATCCTCCCACCCTCACAACTATCCCCGAACAATCCCAAAATTCTCAATGCAGCTTCCACGCAAGCGTTTGCACTGTCTTGCACTGCATGCCTATCATCCTCCGTCTTGATATCACAAAGCAAGAGCGGTCGATGCAGCAATATGACAGCATGCGAATACGCATTTATCAATACCTCGCATTGGCGTGAAAACGGGGCTGCTAGAAGGATAATATCCTGCCAGGATTTGGAGACAAAGGGGTAAGAGTCGGAATGCCAGGAGTGCAGGGAAGCGGTGTATTTTATTGTGATCAAGTGGTGGGAGGGGGTTGGAAGGGGGTGGATGGGGTATTGTTCTTTTAGGATGCCGCTAAGAATTCTGGTGAGTCTGAAAGAGGGATGGTTTCGTTAGCTGGTGGTTATATTGAGGGACTGGGTGGTGATGTTTTGTACTTTATGTGGCAGATTGAGGCTTGCATTACGCTTTGTGAGTGCGGTGGTCTAGTTATGAGGTTGTCTGGTAGTATGTTTTCGTCGTCGAGGCAGTCGGGCAAGTCCTAATGATGTCTCATGTCAGTATGTTGTGGATAGCTGCATCGAGGAAGGTCATACTTGATCGATGTCGTCATCATGAATAGCCTTAGGCCTACCCAAAGCAGCACTGAGGTAGCGGTCCAGACTATATACAGCCCAGAACGTACGTCGCCTACATTGCATCTCAACATGATTTACTCTGCCAGCCTGAGGTCTCTGCTTGCGATGCAAGCCTACTGCAAAAGCCAGGCGGGCGGTGGTACCGAACAGACTCCAAGCATGATTGATCCGGGATTGGGAAGCAAGATAGTGACATTGCAGAAGACGAGACATGACACTAGTCAAGCGTGTCTCTCCACTCTCTTTGGTCAGTTGTTGCTCAGATGCCGCGTAAAACATAACACTATCGAAGACATCAGCCTCAACACCTTCCCAACGTGTAACGTCGAAGAACTTACCTCCTCGCAGCATTATTTTCATCCTTGTGTCTACTGGTCAAAGTAGCCTGTGCAAGCACCATGAGCACAATCGCCTTCTTCTCCCTATCTCCAGGCTTGAAGAAACACTGCATCTGATTCCTATACAGCTCATCGCACCGAATTTCCACAGTAGGTCGATGTAAATATCGATGCGTGGGAAATGAGACGTTGAAATAAGTGCCAATCAGCAACATCGCCTCATGTTTTGGAGGCAATACCAGGAATGAAGAGTCACACTCCGGTAAAGGTGTGTCCCCAGAGGCAAAAGTAGACGCATCTGTAGTATGCGAGGAAGTGGCATCTTCTTGCAAACGCTTCTTCGCTCGTGTTAAGAACGATACGCCCGATGCTGGACCTATATAGCTGCTGGGAACATCGACAAGCTCCGAAATCGAAGATTCTTCCCCTGCATCTTCTAGAGCAGCTTCTTCGGCTGCTTTTCCAGCTTCGACAACAGTCTCAGCTAGATCCGGAAAGCTTGGTGCCAGAGACAGCATAGCCTGAGCGTTGGCCACAGCAGCAGTATTTACATCTGGTGTTGGCGGCACATGGGTGGACGGCAAGATATACGGAGTCCTACCTCGACGATATGATGCTTTGTACGCACACTCCAGACCCAGGCGATCGCAAAGAGTGCAAGGTTGGTTTCCAGAACACCGAGCTTTCTTTCTGTCAAAGTGTTGGAGACGATACTGGATTACGTAGGATGAAGATTGGAGACGGAAGAAAATAATGCAGCTGGTCTTTCTATGAAGAAGGGGTTGAGAAAACATAACAATAAATATCTTGCTCACCCTTTACATCTGTCGCAAGCACGCGTAGCTCTCATACGAGCCCTTGCTCCCCTCTTGTCTGCAGCAGATATGTTTGACAATGGCACATTGGACTGCGGTGTCAAAACTGGTTGATTCGGAGGTGTCGTGATTGATCCATTCATCTTGTGATGTATTTTTGTGATATGTGTAGGAAAAGGAAGTCGAGGAACGGAAAAGCAAGGTCGAATGGAAGGGGCGGCCAGGAAAAGCGGGGGCTGATCGCCGGAAAAATGCAGGATACGACGAATTTGACCTTTTACCCGACTCACAGCACCAACAGTCCGAGACCAATAACGGACTTGAATTTGGAAACTCATATTGACATAGTTCGATCTGTTGATATATACACAACCTGAGAACCGCTGTCTACTTCTCTCTAGCCATGTACGCTCTCCACTTGGGGTTGAAGAAGTAGACGGGGATACCAAGCAAGAAAATGCCGACATAGATGCCGAACAAGATCATAAATGCAGTCAAATAGTTGAATGCGTGAACCATAGGAACAATTCCAAAGGAAGCGCCGAAAGAAATTATGTTCTTGACACCAATGACAACGACCAAAGCTGGTCCGGGGTTCTTGGGGAATGCTTCGGAGCCGAAATGGGTGGTGGTAATCAGAACAACGATGAAGGCGAATTCGTAGAGAGTCCAGCCTGCGTCTCAAGTCAGTTTTGTATTCCTAAGGAGTGTTATCCGTATTGCTTACCCATGATAATTCCCCAAGACGAGTGACTCTCAGGGGCATTAGCTGTTACAGCGAAAATGATTATGCCAATTGCGCCGACGAAAAAAGGCAGGATGAGCTGGACCAGGGTGTCCTCTGGGAGGTGAACACCATTGCGGCGCTTAGCTAGCCAGATGTTCATCTTGTCGCCGCAGTAACCAGCATAGAACATGGCAGCGAGCGAGGCCGGGAAAATGCCGACGTTGACAAGACCAATCGACTTCTCAGACCAGTGGAAGGAGGTGGTAAGAATTGAAGCGTAAACAAGTGACATCGCGATGCCGACGCCGAGAGCGATGGAAGAAGCTAAGATAGCGTAGATGACACCGGGCGAACTGCATGCTTGTAGCATCTTGACGTTCGCACCAAGACCCAGCTTGAGGGCATTAGGGGCTGTGCCACTAACCGGGTTGAGATGTTGAAGGTAGGTCTTCTCGCGGTACTCCTGGTCATCAGGCTGATGCACATCACCAAGGCGTGCCCTAGCTTCAGCGTCGGTCAGGAAGTGTGTTACCCCCCACTCATCGGTGAAGACGACCTGCCCGTCCATAGACGCGAGAGATCGAGTATACCTGGTCTCCGCGAGCAGGAAGAAGCCAGTGACCAAACCACCGGCCGCAAAGATGGCCAAGACCCAATAGAAGTATCTCCATGAGGTGGCAGCCACGAGATATGAAGCACTAATGCCGAATATGGTATTGATCAGATTTTGAGAACCCCAGTAGACACCGAACCAAAGACCACGCTCGTCGACGAAAGACATGTCGGTGATTATCAGAGGCAAGACAGACTCGGTAGCTCCTGCGGCGACACCTTGGAGAATACGGCAAGCCATGTGTGTGTTGTAGGAGTTGCTTGCGCCAGCACCAAGGGTGGAGCCAAGCAAAAGTACGCAGCATCCCAAGAAGATGGGTCGTCTACCAAACATCATGGACAGCGGTAGGATAAGGAAACTGCCTATGACGACTGTTAGTGGAGGTCATGAGTTTTGTTTTCGGCTTGTGAACCTACCGAATGCCATCACCAGACTGGGATATGTAGTTAGATTGACTACCTCCTGAACTGTTCTTCCAGTCGGTGCGTAAAGACCAATGAACACTCCTAGGATGGGGCCGAGACCACCAACAAGGACGAGCGAGAAGATAGAAAACCAACAGCAGCACACCAAGATGCCCAACTTTCTCCATTTGGAATAGTTGAGAGGGTCGTCAGGGTCGCTGGAGGGGATCGGGATCCTTCGAATCTCACCAATCGTGTTGATGAGTTGAAGGTCTCCATTCGAATGCTGTTGTTGTTCTGGGAGAATACCCTTCTCGGGCAGCTCCATATGCTCCGCTATCATTGCCGCTTTCGCGTGGTCCACGGCAGATGTCATGATGGGTACAGACAGAGATAGTGTTTGGTTGGGAAAGGTGTCAAGCTGCGAGGATAAGAGAGAGGAGGCCCAAAGAGAGGATAGGATACTGAAGTCGTCGGAACATGGACCAAGCCCTGCATATTAAAGCACGGTCAGGTCGCACTTAGCAGTGTCTCAATGCAGATACCCTCCACAAAGGATGTCTGTGGGGTCCCCAGCTGAAGAGGGCTCCCCATGGGGGCCACGATCACGTCCAGTAAGATTCAATAGATTTCCAAGCCACAAGCCGAATTGTCGGTTCGGGATACCGACAGGTGGAGATGCGAAGGTGGAAGACCGGCCATCATTGGCGGATAGACATCTGGTGGTCTTCAAGACCCAAACCGAGCCGAGCAATTGGCTAGACCGAGTACTGGTCAAGGGGAGCAGAAAGCCACAATCGGGACCACTGTCGCTGTTGGAGGGAGGCACGCCTGGAAGAATCTCGGCAGTTTCCCAAAACAAAAAACTACCCCGCATTCACTCTCGTCGGATATCCGAGGTGCAACCTCTTTCATACCGAACAGATCATCCTTCCGGTGGAGTGTGGTCTTCGATCAATCTATTCCGACAGGATGCGATGCACATAATCACGGCTCGCGATACCGAAGTGTGCGGCTACAGCTTCGACCGAGTCAGTATCAAGCACGCACACCTCTAGCATCTCATGTCTTCGGAAGCCGCGAACCGACCACACAAACGGATGCGCCTGTCCCGAGCTTGCAACAAATGTCGGTCTCGGAAAGTGCGATGCGACGAACAACAGCCATCATGCTCCAACTGCATCCGAGCAGGGGCTGAGTGCATTACCACAGATCCGAACAATCCAACCGAGGTCGCGACTCACGCTCGTCGCAGAGCTGGTACTGGTCTCGCTAATTCACCGTCTGGCTCCATGACCTCACATACGATCAATGGAGCAAACGGGCATACGGAAGCTCCATCGTCTGATGTCGGCACTTATCAGAGTCCCATCTGGCAGCGGAATACGCCACTGCAAGAAACACCCCTTAATCGTCCAAGCGTTCGCATGGCCATTAGTGATCTAGTCGAGAGATCAGAGCCTAGAATAGAGCAACAAGAACAGCAACCGAGACCGACTGTCGAATCAGTTGTGATCTCCAGTATGGTAGATAGCGGCCAAAGCCCTGGATTCGCAGTCAATTCTGTGAGTGCTACCGAGCGGAAGTACTTGGGCTCGACTAGCCTGCAGGTGTTTTCTCAATGGCTAGACATGACACTCCATGTTTCTCCTACCGGCCTCACAAATTCTTTTCAACATGGCATGAGGTTCTGTGAGGAGATGGAGCTACCGGAAGACCTGTACATGCCTTCGATTCCTGCTGATTGGGAGGCATATACCGCGGCCTACTTCTCGTGTGTGGGCAGATTCTTCTCGGTTGTATCAAGGGACAGCATTACTTCGTTTGCGGAACGAATGCAGTGTCAAGATTTGAGAGCACTGCCTGTCCGTCAAAGACCGCTCATCGCGACAGTGTATGCTTGCTTGGCCATTGGAGCGGATTCTCTTGGTCACTCCGCACAAGGCACTGCCTATATAACTGCAGCATACTCTCTGTATGCTTATCTTGTTGCTCAGCCTTATTTACCATCGGCTCAAGCTCTGGTACTCATCTGTCTAGCTCTACGCGGTCGCAATAAGGACGGCGCAGGCTCACAAGCATTAGGCCAGGCGATCCGCATCATACATTCTCTTGGTCTTCACAGAAAGCTGAACGGATACGGCAACCCCAACATGGAGCAGACTGAGCTCATGCATCTCGGGCTCAAAACCTGGTGGAGCGCATACTGTCTTGACCGTATCATGAGTTTAGAGACCGGAAGACCGCCGCAAATACAGGACGAAGACGTTGATCAGATTAGGGATCTTCAGAGCAAAGGTGTGAGGGAAGTAGATGCGCTACAAGCACTCACTACACTGGCAACTATACAGGGCAGTATATGTAGGCATCTGGCTACCATAAAGCTTCCGACCATTGCCGCAGTTCTGGAAGCTCAATCTCGCTTGGACAAAGCTCTTGTAGAATGGCAAAATGAACTTTCCCTGGAATTGCGCTGCGACGGAGATATCTCAATCAACGGACCTGAACTTGCTCTCCCACGGGCGTTCTTGACCATACAATATCATTCTACAATGATCAATCTTCATCGAGCTGCTTTGCTAATGAATAAGGAAATACACCGTACCAATATTGCTCGCTACAACCTGCAAAAGTCTGACGCCAACCGGCTGGCTTCCAGTGAATCGATATGTGCAAATTCTGCCAGAGCAATCATCACTGCTTATCTACAAGCCAGAGACATGACCGAACTCTCCAGACTTCAGACGCTCACTGGACCACTAATGGCGATTTATGTGCTTTCTATAGTCGCTCTGAAGAACCCTACCTCATGGTCTACACGCTCTGATGTTGGTTTGATATACTCCGCCGCCGAAGCAGTCGAGCAGAGATACACTGCGGATGGTCAAGACCCTGGATTTTACACATTGCTGAAGAGTCTGAAGCAATTTGCTTCGCAGAACACCCTTTCGCCCAAGGGTATCACGGCTTCAAGAGCACCGACCAGGAGGACTACACCGCTGCCGAGCAACTTACAGTACACCCCTCAGCCAAGCTCTGACAATCAAAACGGAGGTACTGCAAGCACACAACTCAATCAAGCTTATGACCCAAACCTCTCCGATGAGTGGGACATGCTGTTTCCACGCTTGTACGTAGGAGATTTCGCACTTGACGCCGGAGGCTTCGAGGGTGTGGATATTGAGCACTTGATGGGAATACCGCAGCTATCTTTCGACGATCCTCATTGAGTTTCTGAATGACAATTGTGCTTCGTTACAGATTCCAAGTCTACTGACTACAAGCACGATCTTTCCGAATGAGCCATTAAGTCTGCTTCCATCATGATTCTTATTGGCGTACAGAAGACCACTGGAGCTGTTATGAACGAGTGTGCTTTACGGTGAAGATATCTAGCTGTGCTGATATACCATCTTCTGAAATCAAAGCCTATCAAAACGCCGATCGTTGTCCAATTACCCAATCTCTACGCCTCAGCTTTGATGTACGGAATGCCTGTAAGGCGATATGCCCGCTCACTCAACTGAGGCTTTTTGACAGGCTCGGTTCTGTTATGAGGATCTGTCTCGCCATTTCTCTTTGCTTGGTTGCGACCCATGACTTGGCAGTTAGGCCCTGGGAATATTGTTAGTCATGCCATCCAGGAGCATCCTGGATTATTGTCAACTCACAGTGTGTAGTGCCGAACCATCCTTCAAAGGCAATCTTTTTGCGCTTCAAATCTTCTTGACTTGCCTCGGCAACAGGCATATAGCAAGTGTATACACAGAAGCGGCTCTGATCAGTCGTCGAACTCAGGTTGTAGTGGGGCACTCTTGAATCCCAGAGCAAGAGGTCACCTGGCTCGCCGGACACCTTTACCCATTCCAGACCCTTGTCTTCCAACCACTTCATACCGGCATCAGTGAAGCCGTACCATTCTGGGTTCCAGGCGGGGATGGGCTCTTCCCAAGCCATTTCCTTGTGGAATTGCTCGCTGAGAAGATGAGCACCTTTGCAGACGATGAGGCCTCCGTCGTTGGGTCCGTTAGGAAGGATGTTTACAAGACCCTGGAGGCAGCGGAAGCCGTTCTTGGTGGGATCCTGGTCTTGATGAGGCCATGGCTTGTTGGGAGCTAGGTCCTTGCGACCACTGAGGCCGAAGTTGACAGCGTCGAAGGAAACGATAAGATCTTCCGTCTTCAACCATTGTTCGAATGCGCCTACGACGCCGGGCTCTGATCGCACATCCCAAACAAAGTCTTCGTGGGCGACGGCATAATCGAGACACATGCCTTTGTTGTTGATCTCCGGGAGATGCTCCGAGGTCCATGTAGAACGATCGTTTCTGTCAAAGCCGAGACCGCTGAATTTGTGTCAGTCTTCGGGCTCGTTGATGCTAGATAACCACAACTTACAAGCCCTCAAGGTATTGATACATGCGCTCAGCATATTCGGCAGCCTTTTCCTTTGCGACAGCTCCCTTCACGACTGCATAACCATCTTTAGCCAAATCGGCCTGCCAGTCATTGACAGGGCTATTGCTAGCTTTGAGGCGAAGCTGTTCCACTTCGGAAATTTCTGTTGCTGTCTGGGTTGACATGATTGATAGTGGTGAATTTGATTGTATTTTTTGTGAGTATGAATGTAATCTTTGGTTGGTCTGGAAGAAGCTGATATATTTGCAGTATGGTACCGTAAGCTCTGGTTCGAAATGTCGGATGATATATGTGGAAAGTTTACTTCCGCTTGCAACCTTGGGATGGCTGGAACATGCTCACTGATCCGAACCGAAGTGCGAAAGTGCCCCTTTGCCCACGAAAGGCAGAAGGGTCATCATCACAAGCCGAGTAGTGAGCAGGCTCGGGACACCGAGTGCGGGAGTCTGTCTCGGCTCGGTTGAACACATCGCGGGTTTCGGAGCCTTATTTCGGTTCGGCTCGGCAGACATGGTCACTCACGACTTGACCCTTTCCTTCCCCTCTTCCAGCCACACCTCGGAATAACGCACACAGGTCCTTGCTCTTGGCCATGATGTGGTCCCGACATGTATCGGCTGTCTAGTTTGGTTGTACAAAGACGGAGAATGTCCATCAAGGTGTCAGCAACAACTATCAAACGAGTCCACCGACTCCTGCAATCTGTCAATCACGGATCCAACACACCTAGAGACTGAAGCAAAAATGGCCATCGATGCGACAACCAACACTTTCCGAATCATCATCGTAGGTGGTGGTATTGCAGGCCTAGCTACGGTAAGCGGTCACAACTCGAGCAAAATCAACATTCCAGATATTGACACACGCTACCAGGCTATAGCAATGCGAGGACCACAACGTGAGATAATCGTCCTCGAAAAGTCTCGCATGAATAAAGAAGTCGGCGCCCTTCTCTCTCTCCAACTGAACGCTCAAAAGATAGTCGAGCAGTGGAACCTCAAGGATATTCTTCAAAGGGCAAAGCCCACAGCAGAAAGACAGTTTCGCATCCTGGATACCAGTGGAAAGATTCACATGAACATTGACATGGATGGAGAGAAATACGGGGCAGACCGTATGGTGTATCATCGTCAGGACCTTCACAGCGCTTTGCGAGAAGCGGCACTCTCTACCGAGCTACTGGGATATCCCGCCAGTATCGTGACGGCAGCCAAAGTAGTCGGCTGTGATTGCGAGACTGGAACAATTACGCTGGCAGACGGAACCATCTATCAAGGCGACCTCATCATCGGTGCTGACGGCATCCATAGTGTAATTCGTGAAGCCGTTCTCAAAGCAGGGAATCATGAGTTGGTCCATCCAGCTCCCACAGGCGTCTCGGCATATCGTCTTTTGGTGGAAACAACAAACTTGGCGGGTCTGGATGTAGACAAAGAGGTATTTGATCACACACGACAAGCCACCACTCTGATAATGGGACACGATCGACGCGTCATCATGGGACCCGCTCGCAACGGCGACTTGCTGGGTCTTGTAGGCATGGTCCCAGACGAACACATGCACGAATCCTCAAACCCGAATTCCTGGACCACCCCCGGCCATCTCTCAAAATTGCTACAAACATATCATGATTTCCCACAATGGATCAGAGATATCTTCAACCAGGCTCCCGATATTGCGCTTTGGCAGTTGCGAGATGTCGATGCTTTGCCCACCTGGATCGCCGGTAGATGCATCATCATCGGTGATGCCGCACATGGTACGCTTTTTTTTTTATCTTTCCAAATCAAGTTCGTGCCTGAACAACAAACATGTAGCTGACCAAAATATCCCAGCCATGTTACCCACCCAAGGCCAAGGCGCGTCCCAATCCATCGAAGACGCCGAAGCCCTGCAAGCCTTCTTCGCCGACGTGACCGCAAAGCCAAATCCCCAGCAAATCACTCGACGCATCCGAAAGGTGTTTGAAGCGAGATACAAACGCGCATCTCTGATCCAGGCATACAGTCGTCAACAAGCCAAACCCGCCACGGAAAAGGGCAGTGTCAAAGTCACGCTCAACCCTGCAGAGTTCTTGGACTATAATTGTAAATATGAGGGTGCTGTAAAGTGGTTGGAACAGCAAGAGGCATCGTGAAGAAGCTGATGGCAAAAGAGAACGTATGGATACCTTATCAACCGGATGCTCGATTTGAGACTCAGCATGGGGTGCGGCTGAGACATTACGCAAGAATCAAGACCTGAATCTTTTGTCTTTGCATTGCTGAATAAGCAAACACAGATATCAAATGACATGTAAGACGTTTCAACATTCATGGGATATATATCGACAGGTAGAAAGAGCAATATAAAACAACAACAAATCCAATGCTCGCCTCAAAAACAACTCCGTTCTGTGCCTTTTTCTTTCCAGAGAAAGAAAAACTTTTCGAGGAAAAGAATAAAACACTTATGCGGGACCCTTGCCAGCCTTTGCAGCAAGGAGGTTCAATGCGGAGCCAGCGAGAACAAAGGCACATTGGTCCTTGGAAAGGGTGTGCTTGGTAGCGACTCTGATCTCCTCGCCAGCCTTGGTCTTGACCACAAGGGTAACATTGCCCTGACCGCCAGAGTTGAGGACGTCAAGAAGACCCTCGGTGCGGACCTCGTCACAAGCAGCCATCTTGTCGTAATCGGCCTCGTTGACAAAAGTCAATGGCACAACACCTTGCTTCTTCAAGTTGGTCTCGTGGATACGGGCAAAGGACTTGGTAAGGATGATGCGGCCGCCGAGGTAGCGAGGTTGCAGAGCGGCGTGCTCGCGAGCAGAACCCTCACCGTAGTTGTGTTCGGCAACGACGAGCCACTCCTTACCTTGCTCCTTCCACTTCTTGGCCAGAGCGGGGATGCCCATACCGTTGGCGCGGGAGTCTGTGTCGTTGACATCGTAGACGACGTTGGTCTCGCCGGTCTCAGCGTTGATGGCACCGATCAGGGTGTTCTCAGCAATGTTAGGCAAGTGACCCTTGTATTTGAGCCAGGGACCTGCGGCAGAAATGGTGTCGGTTGTGCATTGACCCTTGACCTTGACGAGGACGCGAAGACCGTCGAGCTCTGTCTGGGGGAAGGGAGCGAAGGGCTCGAGGAGAGCAAGGCGGGTGGAGTTGGGGTCGACCTGAACCTCGACGCTGGCATCAGCTTGGCCGGAGGTAGGGAGGAACTCGGGGTTGCCTGTAGCGAAGCCAGTGGTGGGTAGGTCACGACCTTGAGGGGGGTTGAAGCGGAATTCGCCGCCATTGGGGAGAGGGATCGAGTCGGTCATGGGGTTGAAGGTTGTGCTACCACTGTATGCCATGGCAGTAACGAGCTCGGGACTAGCCAGGAAGTTCATGGTCTTGACGTTTCCATCGTTGCGACCACGGAAGTTACGGTTGTAAGATGTGAAGATAGCGTTCTCGGTTCCCTTCTCAACACCATCGGTACGGGTCCACTGTCCGATGCAGGGACCGCAAGCGTTGGCAAGAATGACACCACCAGCGTCGTTGAAGGTGCTGAGGGTCTCGTCACGCTCGAGAGTTGCGCGAACCTGTTCACTACCAGGGGTGATGAAGAAGTCGGCCTTGGGCTGAAGACCGGCAGCTGTGGCCTGCTTAACTAGCGATTCGGCACGTGTCATATCTTGGTAAGAAGAGTTGGTGCAGGAACCGATCAGACCAGCACCGAGGGTCTCAGGCCAGTTGTTGGCCTTGACAGTTTCGCGGAACATAGACAGAGGAGTGGAAAGGTCGGGAGTCATGGGTCCGTTGACGTGAGGCTCGAGAGTGCTCAGGTCAATGGTGATGACCTTGTCGTACTGTGCGCCAGAATCAGCGCGAAGGAGGTTGTGAGGACCAGGAGAGCTGGCAATAGTCTCGGCAGCGATGGCGATGGGACCACGGTGAGTGGCGTGAAGGTAAGGAACGTGGGCCTTGGTGAAGGGGAAGATGGAAGTGGTTGCACCAATCTCAGCACCCACTACGAAAAGTTAGCCGTGAAATGTCGGGGGGTCAAACCAGGGTTACTTACTATTGCACACAGTAGACATGCCAGTTGTCGCAAGAGTCTCAACACCAGGTCCAAAGTACTCGACGATGTATCCAGTACCACCACGGACTGTGAGCTGACCAGCAAGGTTGAGGATGATATCCTTAGGACTGGCCCAGCCGCTGAGCTGGCCAACAAGGTTTACACCGAGGATCTTAGGAGCCTTGAGTTCCCAAGGAGCGTCAACCAGAGCATCGACAGCGTCAGCACCACCAACACCAATGGCAATGGCACCGAGACCACCGGCATTGGGAGTGTGCGAGTCGGTTCCGAGCATCATGAGACCAGGAGCAGAGTAGTTCTCGAGGACGTTTTGGTGAATGATACCAGCACCAGGAGGCCAGAACTCGATACCGTACTTCTTTGCCGCACTCTCCAAGAAGTCAAAGACCTCCTTGTTTCCCTTGATAGACTGGGGCAAGTCGACATCTGCACCTCTTTCTCCAACAATCATGTGGTCGCAGTGAATACTGGCAGGGACAGCAGTGGTAGGAAGACCGCAAGACATGAACTGCAGCAGGGCCATCTGGGCAGAGGCATCTTGCATGGCAACTCTGTCAGGCTTCAACTTGAGGTTGGCCTTTCCACGAATGTCGGCGCCATTGTTCGTTCCGGTCAAGAGGGACTCCTCGGGTGACTCAAGATGTGAGTAGAGGATCTTCTCGGCGAGTGTGAGGGGACGGTCGGGCAGGATACGGCGGACTTGGTGTAGCCTTTGCAGCAGCTTGGGGTATGGCGGGGTGCGACTGGCCAGGTCGGCGGCAGAGGGCATGGTAGAGGCATCCGCCGCGGTAGCCAGATGACGGCGCGCTATTGAGCCTCGCGAAACAGAAGAGGCAAGTGACTGCCGACGTGTTAGTCATGCCTTGTAAACCCTTCAATTGCGGAGTATATCGCATACCCTGACTGCAGGCAATCTGCCTGTGCGCAATAATTGTGCTCCCATGGTGCCTGATGTGTTTAACAGGAGGAACATACAGGGAGAGAAAGGCAAAATGACTGGTCACTGGTCTCGCGGCCGAAGTCGCCCAAATATTTCGCTGTTGCCCGCCGATCTTCCGCCAGAGCTTTTCTCCACATTTCTTTCGCAACCACCCGCGTCTGGGGTGCGGATGCCCTCATGAACCACTGGCCACACGTCCATTAGTAATATCTCAATATCCTCTTTACAAGACATCAGGGAATGCATGAAGAGTATCTGCTTGCTATGTATAAATTTCAACTCTGGAAAGATGCGCATGTATTGTCATACGCAGTCTTTTGAGAGCGAACGCGTGGCACAACAGGTTCATCCTTAGACCCTTTGGCGATTGTCGTAGTGCTGTGAGCGACGAAATCCACGACGCACTGAACATGGTTCGAAGATCTCCATGCTTCTAATCTCTTGATTGAGCCTGGGTCTGGAGTTGGCATATAGTGTGCGGGACTTGAGAACTGCAGCGTGGATCTCAGCTCCGACCTGCTTTGGCCCATTTACATGATATCAAATGGCTCTACCATGTCTTTGGCAGCTTTGATAGTCATTGCGAAGCGATATTCATCCTCGAAAATTTGGTTGATAGAGTTTGGGGAAGTCATTCCGCACTTGAGATCAGGCTGCTTATCCTCGAGATCTGAATGGCAGTGCGTTGAGTTGGCTTGTCCTTTGTGACCGCAAGCATACGACCATCTTGTCATACAGTCGGGCAGCCTCATGGTAGTGGCATAACGTTCTTCCATCACGAGCGCTTCCGACTGACGAAGGCGGTTCATCTGAGCGGCTCTTACCAGGAATCGGCGATAGCGCTCTCTGGTGACCACACCACTGTCTGTTTATGGTGTCATTGTGCCAATTGTGGTGGATGAGGTCTGCTGGCGGATGAAGACGTAATTCGTGGCTCTGATTTATTGGATACGATGGCTAATATGTCCAAGAATTACAGAGATGGTGACTCTGTACAATACCTACCTGTGAGCGGCATCTCTTGTGACTCGGTGGGATAGACGACAGTCGCAGTCCTTCTGAGTCGGTGGATGAGATATTGCCATGGTATAGCACGGATTTGAGTGAGCTTTTGGCACCAAATACAGAGTGTCAATACACATCATGGCACGGTACAATGCCGATCAGAGTGAAGTTTGCAAATACAGCTGACAGAATACGTCAAGTTATCTTCCCAAAGGTGGTTGCGAAGAGAAGGAAGATGACTTTACCAAAGAGAAGGAAGGTCGAGGCGTGCTTGGCGGCACCGGCGAGGGTCCAAGCTCACCTCCGCCCTCTCCGCCCCGCTGATGTCGTTGCGTGTCGCATCGCGACAGACAGCGTAGTCACATCCAAGTTCAGGACATTACACAGGCCCAAGTTGGAGTGCGCAAACGATCATGACTTCGAGACTTGTATTATGCTTGGGCGATCTCTTTATCCCGGATCGTGCCAATGTAAGTTGGCTCCCTGTGCAATTCGCACGCCTTGACTGACAACGCGACAGGACATCCCAGCAAAGGTACGACAAGACAGTCCTCCGGCCATTGACCCTCGATCTGGCTCCTAACGCGACTCGGAAACAGTTCAAGAAACTCCTCACACCTGGAAAGATTGGCCAGATCCTCTGTCTAGGCAACCTCACATCACCCAGCGTCTACACCTTCCTCCGAAACCTCGCTCCTGATCTTCAACTCGTCAAGGGTGACTTTGACATCTCGCTATCAACTCCTGCCCCTCCGAATCCGAACGCCGCATACGCTGCTCCTACCGATCAGGTCCCAGTCCCTACTGCCCTCTCAAAAGTAGTCACACATGGCGGTCTGCGTATTGGCTTCACACATGGTCACACCATCGTCCCACCAGGCGACCCAGACAGCTTGTTGATAGCAGCAAGACAGATGGATGTCGATGTCTTGTGCTGGGGCGGTACATGCAAGTTTGAAGCCTACGAGATGGAGGGAAAGTTCTTTGTCAACCCTGGCAGTGCGACCGGCGCCGTCAGTTGGTCACCAGATGCCGAGCTCGACTCTGAGGGCGAGGCCGTCTCAACGCCCAGCTTTGTGCTTATGGATGTGAGTCGCCACGCATCATGGGCTAACCTAGTCGACCTTTCTGATCATCCCGAGCAGGTCCAAGGAGACGTCCTCGTGCTCTACGTTTACCAGCTTCGCAAGGACCAGAACGGTGTGGAAAACGTGGCCGTCGAAAAAGTTTCTTACAGGAAAAACGCCTCTTCATAGTATTCTGTCATACCAGCCCACATAACGACATCCAATGTTTAGTAATCCCCACCTTGATAACAGAATCTCACCATCGAAACCCAGACCACCACCTCCCACTATCTCGGACTGCTTATCGATAGCGGATGCTGACTTGTTTTTCTCTCTCTGACTCGGACCTGATGATTCGAAACGATTGTGCTGACAGAAATTAGAAGTTCTTGTTCGAAACATCAATCTAAGATGACAGGGTTGTTCCCCACACGGACCTTTCGGAGTTTACAAGAGCGATTCCATCAAGCATCACCAAGAGTTTACTGTAACACAGAAGTAGCCGCGTAGAGGTTGACCCAGCATCGAACTTCCTCTTCCCTGTGAGGCCTCTAAACTGGCGGTAAAACGGAAGGATGCTTTTGGTAATCAGGTACACGGCCACTGCGAGCGGCGCTTCTCCTTGATTTTAAGCCAGGTGTCTCGCCAGGCTGAGATTCCGGTTCTGGTCCGGTTTCTGTGCCCCTATATTTATGGTATTGTGGTGGGAGGGAAAAAGAAACAAGTTTTGGAAGTTCTGCGTATGGCGATGGACGACAGCCTACATGCGTGACTTCACGCCATCCCTTGGCTTCCAAACATATCGGCAAAGACGATCTTATGGTACGCCAGGAGAGCATACGTGCTTACCACATGAATATTCTGAAGTAGAGCTAAGTCCAAAGAGAGGATTTCAAATCGTCGCTCCCGGCGAACGATGTGCTGTTGTCCAAAACCATCTCGCATTCTGATACATAGATCAGTTAGCTTCGCTGCGGCTTGGATGTAATAAAGTTCAGCGCATAAGGAGGCTGCTGCGACAACCCTGTCGCTTCTCAACTCGAAGTCATAGGTTGTGGCGAAAGATTATCGTTGAACATCGAGCTTCTCCGAATCATGCTAGATGCTGTATTGTGGAAGGAAGAGATAATCAAGAAGAAGATAAATCATGGATGGGTCGAGTGCCAAGAAATGCTGTGACGTCGTGCTTTGCTGCACTTTTGCACCTTCTGCAACTCGCTCCATCTCTCCTTCTGCTGTCGAATCGCGAATCTATCTCCGTGGCCATATACCGGCAACTCATTGATCGGTACATCCATGTCCGCACTTTTGGATAGTCGAGATTGTTCGAAACTCAAGTGGCGTCCACCTCGAGTGAAACCTTTGCTTGGCATAGGGCAGCATGAATAACATGGAATACATATCTGGATTGAAAACACAAGATACACCGACCGCTATTCTACCACTCCCTACAGATGTTGTCGCACAGATCAAATCATCCACCAACATCACTAGCCTGAACGCGGTAATACTGGGATTGTTTGAGAACTCCTTGGATGCAAAAGCAACAAAAATCGACATCTCCGTCGATTTTCGCCGAGGTGGTTGTACGATAGGAGACAATGGCCTCGGTATTCTTCCTTGCGAGTTTCGCGAGACCGGAGGGCTTGGTCGCATGTATCACACGTCCAAGCACCAGGATAATGCGCAATACGAAAATCATGGTGGCCAAGGAACCTTTTTGGCATCGACAGGAGCACTATCGCTTCTCACCATCACTTCTCGCCATTTCCAGCACTACTCTCATAATACTCTGGTGCTACATCGGTCAAAGCCAATTTCCAGATTGACGCCAGCTCCGCCACAGCATGAGATTCGCAGTCACAATACCCATGGCACGCGCGTGTCTGTCAAGGATTTGTTCGGCAATATGCCTGTGAGAGTCAAGCAACGTGCCAACTATGCAGAAGAAGGCTCTGAAGTCGAGAGGCAATGGCAAGCCCTCAGAGTCGGTGTCGTGGGCTTGCTTCTACCATGGAATCGGCATGTCAAGGTCATAGTGACGGACTCTGGGAACTCAGCAAAGACCTTTTCAATCAATACAGGTGCACACTTCCTGCCGAACACTCTGAGTGAGAGGAATTTGAATATCCTGAACAAGAAGACATTGGCTTTCGATCAGAACACTATTTTGAGCATCTTGTCCCAGTCAGGTATCATCGCTATCGACTCCAAGAGCAGCTGGATTCCGGTGTCTGCCTCTACCCTGTCAGTCGTTGTCAAGGGCCTCATATCGTTGGATCCGGCTCCTAGTAGGGCCGCGCAATTCATCTCTATTGGCATAACGCCTTGTTTGGATGAGAACAGGCACAACGAGCTTTACGAAACTGTCAACCGAATATTCGCCCAGTCGAGCTTCGGCCATGTGGATGACAATTCTGAGCCTGACGAGGCAGAGGTCAAGCGCCGGCAACATGACCGTCGATTCAAGCAAGACGGTCTCACCAACAAACAGATACGAGGAGGCAGAAAAGGAGTTGACCGATGGCCAAGATTCTATTTCCGTATCGAACTGAAAGCTGATGAGAGCGCACAGCCTGTGAGCAAGCTCAGCGACATGCGTCTCAAGAGTATTGTCAATGTTCTCGAAAGTCTGACCATGCATTGGTTGGAGGCGAACAATTTTCGTCCGAAGAAAACAGGTCGGAAGAGGAAACAAGCCCATCAATCCACAGCCGCAGCGGATCAGACTCTCGAAGCTCCAGGAAGTAGACCCGCTTCTGCTTCTCTACGACAGTCTGGCAGCGGCCTGCTTCGTACATCAAGTCAAGCAAGTATCACGAGCGACGACAATCAAGGCTCTAAGAGAGTGCGATGTAGACCGCGTGTCAATGATGCCATACCGACGATGCCGTTCACAGACTGGAGTAGGATCAAGAGTGCTCGACCACAGATGTGCGAAAGTATATGGAAGTGCAAGACACCCCAATTGAAGCAAACCTTAGGGGATCCAGCAAGGACAGCAGGAACTCCTACTCCGATCAGTGTGGAACCCGTCTTCGCAAATCAATTTGGATTTGAGCACTGCGCATCTCCCAGTACGACAAAAGAGCAAGGGACGATGGGCGATGAACGATATCATATCCACGACCAAGCCGATGAGGCATACATTGACTGGGTTGATCCAAAGACCCATCAGAAACATCGCATCAACGCACGTACTGGCATTGTCATGCCAGACCAATCTCACAGAACGATACCCAACGATACTCCCGCAAACCGGACAACAGCTGCGGCAGATTCGCGGTTATCATCGTTCGGCAGGTCACTTGTTCTTGAGAGAAGAAAAAGTACACCACGCGCACTGCGCAGCCCGACCTCGAACACAACCTCTGCTTCACCGTGGCTCGACGCATTCTTACAAACTTGGAAGAACCCAACGTTTGCAAATCAACCAGAACAAGCAATACCTACAGTTGGATTCGGAGGGCCTGGACAAGAGGCCCCGCATTCACATGACCACCACCAGCGATGTGCCATAGTGGACTCATTCTCGCATGCTGGAACTACTGATACAAGTCGGCTATCGAAATCTGCTCTGTCACACGCACATGTCATCTCACAAGTTGATGACAAATTCATTCTGATGAAGATACCGAGTCTTTCAGGACCTAAGTCAGAAGAGCTGGATCATACCAGACAACTGCTAGCGTTGATGGACCAACACGCAGCGTCAGAGCGATGCATTCTCGAGGCACTTCTGGAAGAGCTTTGCGCGCCGAACCAGGGCACCATGTTTATGAGATCAAACCTCGGATTCACATCAGCCATCATTACAAATCCAGTGGATAAACCGCTACATTTTCAGCTTCCAATCCAAGAGGAACAAATGTTCAGGACCCACGCCCAACACTTTGCAAGCTGGGGCATTCTCTACGATCTGATTTCAAGTAACAAGATAGACCCGCCTCGCCTCAACATTCTGACCCTACCTCCTGGCATATCAGAGCGCTGCAAGACTGAGCCGAAGCTGATCATGGAACTCCTTCGTGGCGAGATATACGCTCTGGCTGAGACCGGCAGCACACGAAGTCGACCTGCAGACGTCGAACTGGCGGACACAAAACACGCATGGCTTAGACGGATGGGCTCTTGCCCGAAAGGTATATTGCATCTGTTGAACTCACGGGCATGCAGAAGTGCCATCATGTTCAACGATAAATTGAGTCTGGAGCAATGTCAGAATTTGGTGCGGAAGGTGGCTGGATGCGCTTTCCCATTCATGTGTGCGCATGGGAGAAACAGTATGGTGCCGTTAGTCTATCTCGATGGTGATGGTGGGGATGTTGAAGGAAGCTTGAATGGTTTTGGTGAGACAGCAGAGCAAGGCAAGAGCTTTGGAGAAGCGTACAAGAAGTGGAGAAAGGAGGAGAATTAGTTCTGAGATCACAAACGGAACTTTTGCTCTGAATCCCAAACTCTTTTCTTTGGGCTGGCATGAGTATCGTTTGTATAGTAATCATTCGCACTTCGACCACATCACTCCACACACACCTTCGCCGTTGAGGGAAGATTAACATTCGAGGCCATACCTGGGTGCCTATCGAAGTCGAGCTCCTGTTCTGACATGCTGATTCTTTATCGAGGATGTGGGCGTTGCTAGATGTCGTGGTTGTTCTTGACGGCAGGGGAGAGGGTGAGGGGATGGTAATGTGTTAAGGAGGAGCTGGTAGGGCAAGAGATATTTACATCGTCTTTTGGCAAAAAGAGCGTTCTTGTGTTGTAACTTCCTCATTTCCAGCGAAGACGGCTTGTGGTCATAGAAATGCAAGAACACATGCTGCAACAACCCAAATACACAAGATTTCCATTCTATCAAAAACCAGGAACACACTCAACACCATACTCAACAAACACACATAGCATCAAGGGCAAAAGAAGAAGAAGTTTATGAGACACTGTGCTCGATGGTGAAGAAGAGGGACTTTTTAACATCCCCCTACTCCATACCGCGCACAGAGTCTCATAATAACCGTGAGCGGGAATCGAATCCGCGACCTCCTGTGCTTCAAGATTTCAGGGACACCCACGCGCGCCTCGAATAATAACACAGGCGTGATACCACTACACCATCACAGCTTAATGACTTGTTGAAAGGGATGAACTTTTGCTGGTTATAAAGGTTGAGTGGATGGAAGAGCGGTGGGAAGGGACGTGACTGGAGGGGAGGTGGTTTGAGTTTGATTGAGTTGATTTTGGAGGCAGCGGGATTCGAGATGTGAGTAATCGGGTGGATATGAGAATGTGACCAGTGAGCGACAAGAACTCCAGAACGATATTCGATTCTGGTCGACACACCACGATTCTAGTCCGGTGATTCTTGTAGTCCAGTGCAGAAGAGCTGGAGGTAAGCCTTGCAACCTACATCTAAAGTCAGCCTTTGAAAAGTTTATGATACTTTCCGAGCCTCGGGATCTTGAAAAGTGTTCGATGTTTCTCGTCCGTCCATCAGCAGCAGTCGCTTGACCGAAGTCACATGCGCTAATCACTATTTCCGGCTTATGCTTGGTTGCGAGGGTGCGATCGAGCTTTCTGCAGTAGCCGCCGATATCTAGCAATGGTTTTCGAGATTTCTGCTTGGGGAACTCGGATGATGATGGTGATCTTCCAGTCAAATTGTCGAGCGGTGTCGGAACCTATCCACACGTTTGTGTTGCATCGATAGCCGCACCATACCATTGTACTTGATATGCCATCCAGCCTTCGGGTGCCAGGCCCCGGACATGGCTCGAGATAGATGATGTTATCTGCGCAGTCAGCCGGCAGACGTCCTTAAGAGTTTTGGAAAGCTTCGACGATTGCTTGGGGAGGAAATAGTAGCCAGCTCGAATTGAAGACGATCCCGCCCATATTGGATGTGTTTGATCCATGAATCGACCCAAGGACGACACTCACGTCCGTGAACATGCTGTAGAGTCCGAAGATCCCGAGGAGGTAACAGGGTAGTGTGGCAGCTTGACTGTATGCAGTAATTGGTAGAAGTAGCTTCGTGGGAGCGAGAGTTGAGGTGAGAGTTCCCGTGATCCGCGATTTGGTTACGGTCACGTCTGTGAACCTGCTTTAGTCGTACGAGATCTCACAGAGGTGGTAAAAGGTCATAATCCAGGTTGTCGGCATGCAGCGGGCGGTACAGGAAATGAGCTCGGCTTTACAAAAGCAGGAATTATAGCAAGAAAGTCGAAACCCTATCAAGCAAACCGGGGGCACGTTCATGAACTTGCTACGACTACGACATGTCTTAGAGACGGAAGAAGGTCGTAGTCTAGCTTGTCGGTACGTAGCCAATAGTACTGGCAGAAGGTCGGCTTAACGAAAGCAGGAAATATAGCAAGAAAGACGAAGGCCTATCGAGAAAACCGTAGGCACGGCCATAAACTCGCTACGACTACACGACATCGCATAGAGACGATAGGGGATCGTAGTTTAGCTTGTCGGCATGCAGCGGGTAGTACGGGCGGAGAGGTCGGCTCTACGAAAGTAGGAAGTATAGCAAGAAAGTCGACGATCTATCGAGAAAACCGTAGGCACGGCCATAAACTCGCTACGACTATACGACATCGCATGGAGACGATAGGGGATCGTAGTTTAGCTTGTCGGCATGCAGCGGGTAGTACGGGCGGAGAGGTCGGCTCTACGAAAGCAGGAAGTATAGCAAGAAAGTCGACGATCCATCGAGAAAACCGTGGGCACGGCCATAAACTCGCTACGACTACACGACATCGCATGGAGACGATAGGGGGTCGTAGTTCAGCTTGTCGGCATGCAGCGAGCCACAACCTTAAAGAGCTCGTCTCCGCGAGCATACCGCTCGCACTACGACGCGTCGATAACCCGGTTGAGCCATCGAAGTAGCAAAGTCGATATTAGTCTCCGTGGAGGAAACCATTGAGGTGCTCGCTGCTCAGTCCCAATCGAGTACGACTGTGATCGGTGTGTGATGATTTGAGCCTTGGGTAGGAAGACCTTATATAGTCTCTCAGAAGCGTGCTCTTGTCTGCTTCACAGTGTTCGTAAGTACTTGATGTCCCGGGGTTGTCTCGAGCTGTTGCCGAATGTGGAACATCAGTTCAGCTGCATGTCCAATCCATCTTTTCAAGACGAGAATTCAGCTATATCAATCAGTAAATATGACACCAGTCAGTATTGCACCGAGAACTTGAAAGTTTGATGGAGAGAGAGAGAGAGAGAGAGAGACGTTGTCGATGCCAAGCCAGAAGGAGCTCTCGAGATTCACATGCCAACGGATTGGTACGTCATCGGAAAACATGGATCACGGATTCGGCGTGATATCAGCTGGCGGAATATGGTGGAGGTTCTAAGAAAAAGCAGGGCAGGATCTGAGCCGGAAAGTGAGGGGGACAGCTGACCCTAGGCCGCTTTATCTTTACAGACAGATCAGTCGATCAGAGTCGCTCGAAAGTAGGCCTTTGTTTATTTTGCTCAACGCCAGCTTCCCTGAACTCGAAGAATCGCAACTTCACCACCTAGATTTCACACACATCCGCGGACATGGAGGAGCAAGTAGAAAGACTGGTCAAGAAGACATGGGCAAAGTTCCAGAAGATTCCCCGGTCCAAGAGGCTGATGATCGCCGTATCTGGCATACCCGGTTCAGGTGGGACAAGTGCTCTCTAAGCTGTCGCAATGCGCCGTACTGACAGCTTCCTAGGCAAGACAACCCTCGCATCTGTAGTCGCAAACCGATTGAACCAGCTTCACCACGAACAAACTCCCGCTTTGGCGCAAAATGATGAGCTTGCTGCTTTCATCCCAATGGACGGCTACCATTTGTCGCGAGCACAGCTAGATGCTATGCCTGATCCAAACACCGCCCATGCGAGACGTGGCGCCGCTTTCACCTTTGACGCGTCCTCTTTCTTGGAGCTCGTCAAGAAGCTACGACAGCCAATCTCGCCCGAGACAAGAACTTTGTATGCTCCATCTTTTGACCACGCCCAGAAAGATCCTGTCAACGACGATATTCCTATCCACCCTGAAGCACGTATCCTGATATTCGAGGGCAACTATCTGAGCTTGGGTACGGGTGCGCCTGAGTGGAAAGAGGCAGCGGAGCTCATGGACGAGCTTTGGTTTGTCGAGGTGGAGGAGGATGTAGCAAGGGAGCGATTGGTGAAGCGTCACATTGAGGCCGGCATCGCCAAAGACGAAGACGAAGCGCGCAAGAGAGCCGACGAGAATGATCTCGTCAATGGTCGCGAAATCGTACAGAACAGACTCAGCGTGCACGAAGTGATCAAGTCAAAGGACGATGGCAGCTGGAAGCCAGAGAATCAAGGCATGGATGCTGCCGACGTGAGCAGAGAGGCATAGACCATGCTCAAGACGGATCGCATGATGCATTCATGATCTAGACAACCTTAGAATTTCAGGTTAGATGAGCAAACAACTGTGGCTTAACGGTTCTCTCGCTTTCTGTGTCGTACTCGGTCGACTTTTCCATGATTTTGGGACGGTTTGGACCATCACGATCTCGCAATTGTTTGCGGGTAATGACGCCCCGTTGTGGAGAAGCTTGCGACCAAATATCGCGCTCGGCTTGAAGACTGTCCTCGCGTGATGTGTGAGTTTTTGCTCCCATACTCTAGAACTTGTTGGAGAACGCTTGCATATGGTACTGCTGGCCTTTCACATCCTCTGCTTGTCCAACAACTCGGAGCAAAGGGTCTTTGTGGGAGTCCAATCAAGCAGGGCATGGTGAGTGACAGTCGTGGAGAAAGCGGGACAAGGTTGGTCATAGCTCCGTTCCAGCCACAAAACAATGACGCTTTGGGCTATGACGTACCCCAAAGCTGGCATGAGCGAGGCGTAGCACTTACATTTAACGTCGTCTCCCAGCTCTTCTCACTCGTTTCCTCCCATATCCATCTCCAAACTCTTCACATCTTCAATCTCCAACCCCAAAACAACTCACAACCATCACAATGGCCTCTCTGTCTTGTAAGTCATGACTGAATATCTCTCCCTGCAGCCTTCCACACTCTCCAGAGCTCTCTGCGCGACGTGTGTGCCCGGTTCAGGGGGAAGAGAGCTACACCAAACCAATTCATCGACTAACGCGTCTTTTTCTCAGACCTCCCTCCCGTCAAGCCCTCGGCCATCGCCGTCGGCACTGCCTTCAACCACCTCGCCTCTCTGGCCATCCTCGGTCCCGTCTTCGGCGACACCTACCGCCAGGCCCAGGCCGCTAACTCCAAGGAGGAGTTCTTCAAGTCCAAGGAGACTGCTTCGGCCGCCGCTGCCTGGGGTACTTCCCTTGCCGGCTCTGCCCTCCAGTCCTACGGTGTTGGTGCTCTTCTCAACGCCACCGGTACCCTCTCCTACAAGGGCGCCGCCTACCTCGGTGGTCTGATCTTCGCTGCCTCCTCCGCTCCTTCGGTAAGTTCCATCAACTTCCAGATATTTCTTCAACGGCCACTAACAGCCTCGCCAGTTCATTGCCCAGATCTTCACCGAGAAGCGCCCTCTTGACACCGTCGCCGTCGGTGCTCTTGCCCGCGTCTTCGAGACCGTCGGTCTGTCCATGTTCCTAACCTACTGGGGCACCCGCACCAACCCCTTCTCATAAGTTAATCGCTTAGAGAGAGGTTGAGTGTTATTTTGTTTCATGCCATGACGATTCAGGAGGATGACTTTAATCAATTCAAATCCATGATGGGCGTTTTACCAGAGAACAATTGCCCAATTGTACCATTAGCTTAGTTCGAAATCAGAACTCTTCTACAACCACTTTGCTGCTTCCTCTTGATCATGCTTTGATTCCGTATTGTTTGAAAACATATTCAACCCTGGCATTGCGATTTTGCCAACATCAAGTCTATGTCTGCCAAAATCTTCAAGGCGCAAATAAGACCCAAACGAGATAAACATCGTGACCTTGACTCCTACTGTATCACAGCATGGTCGCTGCATGCTTGTTCCTCTCAAGCATTGCTGAACGCGAGTCGGCGGATACATTGATGGTTCACCCGAGGCTTCCAGCCTGAAGCCCCGCCATTTTTTCTTTTTGATCTTCTTTTTCCATTCCACCATCACCAACTTTTTTCTTGTCCCCTCGTCGTCGCAACTCGCAACCAACCACCCACCCAAATCACACAACCATGTCCGCCGAAACCGACCCTTTCCTCGCTCTCGACGTCTCGACCGACGACTACGCGACCACAGCAGCACACGACCAACAAGTAGGCGCAGACGCAACAGTCGCAGCCGTTGAAGCCGAAGACGACAGCGATGCCGAAAGAGAAAAAGCCACCGCCGCACGCGCTGCTAGAACGAGATATACCGAGGAAGACTTTTTGGCACAAAAAGCCAGTTATACGGCTAGGATTGATGAGGGTAGTGTGAGTATCCTGCGCATTTGCTAGGAGCTATGCACTTTGCTGATTTTGTCGCTGCAGTTTTGGAAACAATTACTCGTCTTCGATCCGCCGTTTCGACCTTCAGGGGCCTTTATGTCCGCTTTGGACGCTGGGGATGTGGATGTTCCGAAGGGGAATGGAGACAGCAGCACGGGAAAGAGCAAATTGGATAAGAAGCATCATCAAGCCATCCAGGCCGCTGTCTCGGAGTTGTACTTTTTGCAAAAGTACGCTGCGGTGCAAGAGATCATCACATGGGCGAAAGAACACTTTGAAAAGGATAAGAAGTGGGATGCACAGGTTGTGAAGTGGGAGGGCAAGATCAAGGAGAAGATGCAGACGGTGTGAGGGATGAAAGAGCTTGGAAAATACAACTGCGAAGGTACCAAAGGACCGGCCTCGTCTCGAAGATGATCAAGGCCCATCGCTCGGCAAGCCTCGCTTCCCCCGAACATCCTCCTCCTTCCGTCCTCGATACAGACTCGTAGGATACCTCCTGGCTGGCTTCATTGCTATGGGACGAGCTAGGCTTCATGCAACAACAGCAAAATAGCCGTTGGATTCACAACGTCCTCAACACATTACAACCTACGGAACTGCGACAACCCCATCACTATGGGCATGTGCACGCAACAAGCAGCGGCCAGCTCTGCCCACGCTCCTCAGGAAGCCGCACGAACAAGATATACCTGTTCATATACTCCTCTTCATGTGGCCTCGGCCGAACGAGCCCGGCTAGCTGCTACTCACGCCCGCCTCAACGACATCACTGCCAACCCCGAGAGCTCGCCAATCTGGTCAGCCATATCCCCGCCGCAGGTGCCTCTAGTCTCGCAGTGAAAAAGTGGATGGCTTATGCACCACGACTGGGGCTCGTCGAGACCATACCTCGCTCCACGTCAACCTCTACGGCGATCAAGCCCAAGGACGATAGGAGGGGATAAGCCGGACCTTTTCTCTTCCTCTGTCGCACATAGATATAGCAGTACAATGAGAATACTCACTTGCTTGACCTCTACACCATATCTAGTGTCTTGCGCTGTGCCGAAGAGTTCGAAATATACCATAGGCAAAGCCCGGATAACTACTGCACGATTTGCTCGTGGACGTGCTTGGAATTTATGATGCATGAACACTTTGTCAAGAGTATTTGGAAAAGCCGCACTTCACCAGCGGATGTCACGATGCCTACTTGGATAGTTGCCGTATACCGCAACCTTTAATTTCTCGTTCGAGCGTCTTAATTATTAAGATGGACGAGCGACCGCGTTGGAAAATGGCTACGTGGTCTGTGCTTGAGCTATAGCTTTGTTCGGGGGATGACCCTGCTTATGGAAAATCTTGTACTTTTCGATATCACAGGTTGCTACGGATGTCTAGTTTACACTGCTTGGAGGTGTGCGGTGGAAAGAATTATCATTGGGTTCTTGTTGTTTCAGAAGTGGGTTATTGTAACATGTTCTCGTGATCCACTGGTGAGATGTGATACCTGGAGCATCATTTCGTGGCTGCAAAGGTATGACAACCAAATTATAATTATCTGGTCGGAGACGGTGAACTGCAAAATGGAGCAAGAAGAAGCGTTGGTTCAAAACAAAGGAGAGCAAAGATCACATAGAAAAAGGATGTCAAGTATTTGAGGTAAGATAATTGATTCATTAAGGTAGCGATCAAAAGGGTATGCCTGTCTTCTCCCAATTCCAATCCATAGCGCTTTCCATAATCATGTCATAATGGGTCGTAATAGTTCATGCGACGTCCGTCTGAAAGTAGGGATGTCGTTTGCGTTGTTGTTGCTCGCGAAAGTTTGGAGAAGTCATCGCGCATGCAGCAGGGTGGTTGGTGAATAGATCAACGGAAGCAGTTGAGCTTGCCGAAGGAGAAGCGGAAGGGAGCGCGACGAGGGCCATGCTTGTCGACAATAACACCACCACCTAGAGAACGAGTCAGCATTTGTGTGATGAGTTGCGCGATGGAACATCAAGCTTACCGGCGTGCTTGCCGCCCCAACCCTTGGTCCACATGAAAGGCATCTTGTTTTGATAGAGTTCTTGATGAAAGCTTGGGAGTTTTGCTTGATGGTCTGCCGAGATGTTGCAGTTGTTTTGAGATTATGTTTTTGGAGAGTTGTTGATGAGGAGAAAATCGATTATTGGTGGTGATAGGGAAGTTCTTATGTAGAGATCAAGTCGCGCGTTCCTCACTGTCTGGTCATCGATCTCATTCGTTCAACAAAGACCTTGCTTTCTGTGTTGATCGTGAGGCTGGGTGTTGTGAAACAGGAAGATTGTGGCTGTGCGTATGCTTGGCTCATGTCATTGGATCGTCGGAACGTCAGAGGCTTTTGTTGCCAACGCTCATGATTTTGGTGAGTTTGGTGATTATTTCTTGAAACCACCTGCTTTTTGAGATTGACCTTGCAGCTGTCAACTGCGCGTGGCTGGGGTAGCATATCACAACTTGCAAAAGGAAGCGAAGTCCGTCTATAAGGTTTCTGATGCTGCGCCACCTTCCTCATATGGCTTGAACATGGTCAATCCATGAGCTCCATTTGAAGATGGACTGCATGGACGTCTCCTTTTTCATGATGATAATTCCTGGGCATCGACCTTTTGAGTGCTTGAGCTGAAGGTCCCGCAGCACGATCGCTGAACATGTGGCTGTGACAACGTCAGTAAGCCACTTCTTCTCAAACGGCTTTCATTGATTGTCGAGCCGTCTTCACTGCAACACTGATGGTGTGACAACTGGCTGGAGCGACATCATATTCATACTGCAAATCAGAGCATACACCTTGGATACTCGAATCTCTTTCTGCAAGGATATCGGTAGTGTCACCGCCAAGCGTATTGCAACTGGCTGTCCACTTACTACGGAGGATCATATCAGCTTCCCAGGAAACGTTTCTCTTCATTACCGTCATTGCACTCGTTCGCTTCCAAGCTGAGCGAAAGTTCGTTATACCTGCAAAGCTCAGTCATGTCAAAGAGTAAGGATGAACGTGGACACTGCTAAAGCTTGAGTCTCCTGATAGGCAGTAGTGGTGCTAATCGAAGACTCCGCATTGCGACAACTCACTAGGATGCGTTTCGTCTATTGCTTCGAAGTCGGTAGAGGTATGCTTGATGAACACAGTAAGAGAATTCTCAGGATCCTGAGACAGATGGAAACATATTGCCGGGCTGGCGGTGAACCACACAAACTTGCTCAATCCTTCGCACAACATATTATGACTGCTTGGTCAACTCACAGTCAATTTCTTCTGCTCTCATCTTTTGAAGAGCTTCGCAGAACTAACAACGTCGGTTTATTGAAATTCATCAGCTCAATACCGCAAGCCTGTAGCATCTCACAACACATAAAACATCCGACAATTAGGCCTTTCGCACAGGCAGGACAATATGCTGTCTCGCCACATGTCACAAGCCATCCACAACAAACGCCCGAATAGCAGTTTCGGGATGCTTTCCACCATCTCTCAACATCGTTCAGTATCTGCAACCACAAACCCCGACATCCAGATGATGGGAGCTGAGTCTGCGGAAAACACCATCATGACTGCAACAGCGCGCTTCGAGCGACTCATCCCAAAGCAGACTGTCTCCCATAAGCATCGCATTCGAGGAAACTCAACGTCTCGTCGCACGAGACGAGCCGTTCGTACCAGATATCAGAACATTGTGTCCAGCATGATGTCTCCCATCCCTCATCAACACTCGGTCTTCGCAACTGCAGACTCGCCGAACACAGACGTCGATCTCGAAGCTATGGTAGCCAAGTTTGCAGAGCTCACAATCACGTCTGCACTAAATCGCTTCGAGCGTTTTAATGAGCTGCCACCAGAGCTTCGACTGAGTATATACCACTTTGCTTTTGAGTCGGTACTTGAAAGCCCGGAAGAACAAAGCCTGCCTCATCCTCTAACACAGGTATCCAGCGAACTGCGCCACGAAAGCACGGTTTCTCTACTACCTCGTATGATGCCTCGCATGAGGGACATGGTTCTCACACTCGACAAACCTTCACCATCCCAAGATTGGGTTGTAAAGCTGGAACCATGGACTGGCTCAGTCTGGGAGCCTTGTTTAGCACACAATCCACCGCCAACCCTATGCTTAAACTGGAGCTGGGAAAATTTCCTCCGCTCAAAAACCGCTATGGACCATCTCCAGAACATAAGGACTCTCAAATGGAAGTGTGAAGGCAAAGGATTCATCGTCGCATTCGAGTACGATATCATCGCGAGGGTCAACAACCCTGGCAACATACCGGTAGAAAATTACCAAGTATCGTCCGGCGGCACGATCTACGAACTCGAAACAGGCCCTTCGGTGCCTATGACCATGGATCAGGGAGGACGCCTCATCTGGCTTCTCCTTGATGCCAAACAAGCAGTGTGCTCCATGCATATCTTGAATGAATTGAAGAAGATTTGAGCCCATTGACTGGTTTCTACATGTTTTGAAGTGATACCGTCATTATCGCTGCAACAAGCCGTCAACGCGACTGCGCTGGAAAGCATCCACAGCAAGTATTTTACGACAAACGAGCTCTCATCCACAACCATCTCATATTTGAGCGTCACACACGAGCATAGGAAATAGATTGCACCGGCGGAGAAAGGAGCCTAGCAACATGATCACAAGACACTCTGAGCTATGTGGAGAACCAAAAAAGAATCAAACAGTCGTACCAAACCATCTCCTTTCGTGGACAACGACTTAGTCCACCTAATCATAACAGACACCGCAACACACATCAAACTTACCATACGTTCCCTCTCGGGCGTGATTTCGGCGTCTAAGGAAGACACTACACAGGTGAAAAACAACTAGAAGGATAAGGAGGAGGGGGAGAGAGCAAAAGAAGGTGGTCTAACATTACGCCGGAAGCAAAGCATGAGATATCTAAACCCTACACTACAAAGCATCAGCCCGAATCATAGTAATAATAACATCCATCGCCTTTCGTCATGAATAGAAGTTATTCCATCAAATCTGCATCGAATCAATAATCTCTCGAACCTCACCTGCTTTCCCTCATCAATCTCACTCCCAACTCAATTTGATAATATCAGCAGCCTACACCACACATCAGCAGGTTTTCTCCCTTCACCACATCATCACATCCACTCACCTTCTCAGCAACAGCATAAACACTACTACTCGTATGCCCCGCCACAGCCATAGGAAAAACACTCGCGTCCACAACCCTCAACCCCTTGACCCCATACACCCTAACCTCAGCATCCACAACCCCTCCCCACCTTTTCTTCATCATAGCACAACTGCTACTAGGATGTTGCCACGAACTCGTGGCTGCATTCCTGACTGCCGCCTCGATCTCCGCATTGCTTGAGACGTTCGCGCCTGGAAAGGTTTCAACTGCGCCCAGGGCTTGCATGGCTGGTGAAGAGATCCATTCGCGGAGTCTGCGGATTGAGGCGATGGAAGTCAACGTATCCGTTGGATGCGCAAAAGTGCCGAAATCGATGGAAGGGGGGTGGAAGGGGTCGGTGGTTGTTATTTCTATCGCACCGCGGGAAAAGGGCCGGATCATGGCGAGGGGGATAGTGTTTCCGCCTTCCCAGGCGATCTCCGCTACTGCGGCGTCGGGGGAGGCGTAGAGGTTGAGCAGAAGATCATGTTGGGCTTTATAGCCTGCGAGGATGGAAGGGTGAATTGTGGAGGGGAAGATGGAGGAGAGGTTTGTGAGTGCTGTGGTGGTGAGGATGGATACGTAGGAGGGAGTTATGTTTTTGAGGGGGAGGAAGGCGACGGAGCTGCCTCCTAGGTAGGGGATGGTGATTGGACCTGTTTGACCGTTATATGAGGTTCCTAGCATATCAAGGTGAATTTTGCTTACCCGTGCGGTTCTTGTTGTAAATGTCCAGTTGCTCAGCCGCCCAGCTGGCATTCGAGAACATCCAGTCTGGTGTTGGGAATGTGTAGTTGCCATCTACTCTTCTCATCAACATTGCCCCCCATCAACCTCGCAAGGAAATAAGCACTTACAGCTAAATTGCATATAAATAGTAGGTTGATCCTGGAAATTCCTCCCCACACCTGGCAAATCAACCACGCATTCAATCCCAAGACCTTCCAACAACTTCCTCGGTCCAACACCAGAAAGCTGTAGTATCTGCGGACTCCTCACAGCTCCAGCCGCAAGAATGACTTCCCGACTCGCTCTTACAGTACTAGTCTTATTCGTCTCGCGAGAAATAAACTATCCACCTTCCGTCAGTAACAACTCAATCATCCCCCGAGGTGAGACAGATACTCACATCAACACCCACAGCCCTCCTACCCTTACTAAAATTGATCTTCGCAACAAGACATCCAGTAAGCAGGTGAAAATTCCTCCTCACACCAGCAATAGGTCGGTAATAAGCATCCGAAGCCGTAGATCTGGATTGATTCTTTGCGTATGCGGAGATTGTGCTGTAGAAGGCACCGATCGCTTTGTCGTTGTTTGGTTGAGGGTTTGTGGATACGCCTACACTGTTCCAACCGGCGAAGAAGTTTTCTGGTTGGGGTGTTAGATTGATTGTGGGGTCTGGGAGAAGGGAATAGAAGGAGGAGTGTGGCTTACTGATGACTGGGTATTGGTAGTTGGAGAAACTTGAGCCTACGGGGCCGTCGATACCATGGGGTGAGAGGTCAGAGGAGATGACGCCGGGAAACATGTCTTGCAGTTCCTCTGTCGGTGGTGTGAACGTCTCGCTCTGCGGAACAAGTTAGCAGCAAATTCCTTTCACCCACTGCACAGTCAACTCAACCAACCTTTTTGAAATAAGACAACAGCCCTTCCCATCCCCAACCTGGATTTCCTAATTGCTCCCAAGCATCATAATCACCAGCAGATCCCCGAGCAAAGAACATTCCATTCACCACCGTGCCACCGCCTACCACGGCACCAGTATACAATGGAGAAGTGCGGTTGTTTAAACCAGGTTGAGGAATACTAGTGTCTGTGCGTAGGTATTTGCCCGGGACGGGAAGACCGGGTACTGTTGTTCCGTTTTCTTGACCGTCGCTGTAGAGTATCAGTACTTGATATGAGGCAAGGAGAAAGGAGGAGGAGTGAGATACACATAGCCATATTCGATGACTAGAACAGTGATATTCGGGTTCTCTGTGAGGCGGTTGGCGACGACTAGACCACTTGTTCCTCCTCCAATGACAATGTAATCGTAGCTTTTCTTCAGTTGCGAGGTATGATTGAGCACACTAGCATATGGGGCAAAATGGCTAGAAGATGAAGCGAAAGAATTCGTAACAAAACTCAGCAGCACAAAAATATGAGAAATTTGCCGCATCTTGATAATCGTGAGAAACAGAGCCGAGCAGAAAAAAGATCAAAGGAGCATGAGGAGTGGTGCTACTTCAATGTTCAGTGTTTGCTTCGATATAGCTTGGCGCATGTATGCGGTGCTGACTGCATGCATGATGGTGGGGAAATTCCTTCACATGCAGACTCCCCATGGGTTTAATACTCTTGGGTCATTGTGGTTGGTGGAAGATGAAGAGGCTTTGTCCGTGTCAGGATCCATTGATCTGAGGTATCCCATTTTTGCGAGCGCAAGGTGTGTGGGGGCTTGGAATCCAATGATGTGCGCGAGGAGCTTGAGAAAACATGTGATAAGATATCCCGAACCGCTCCAAGACAATTGAGAAGACAGTGTCGCGATAATCCAAGAGCAAAACAAAACGATCACAAACCCAGCAAAAAGAATAGTTATTGCAGCGAGTGAGATTTGAACTCACACTTCCTCAGATCCATCCTCCACCCCCTACCAGCTCTGCGAGGGAGAACTGGAATTACAGCGAACGCAATGCTTGTGTTGGCAAGGCATCGTGGTGTTGGCCCCTTTGTTCGCAGTGACGCTTACATCGGGAGGGTGTTGGTGACAACGCTTGTGTTTGCAAGGTCGTTTGATGGCGAGGCGCCCTGCCATTGGGCCACCGCTGCTTGTTGTTGGGTTTAATTCGATTCGGTGGATTTATAAGGGGTTCTGGATGTGCGAGAGTCTGGGTGTTCGATTCCTAGGGTGTGAAGTCTTTTTGCATTTATGTATTGTGAGGCGGCGGCGAGGGAATTCGATGAAGACGAAAGATGGGCTTGAAGCTCAATGGCCTTACAAAACGATTATCATGTTATGGTAATGCACAAACTCGTACAGTGCGACCCTCTCACGCTTTCCCTCAGAAATTGTATCTTGACACTTCACGGTTCTTCGGGTTGAAAGTCTGAAAACAGCCAATCACCTTTTTCTTTTCAATACTTGGGCTTGCGTTGCGAAGGACTCATGTCTGCACTTACATGTTTAGACGGTTCATCCAGCATGCAATCAAAGGTGGCGGGTCCCGATGCACGAACGATGCCTCCACCCGAGTGACAGAATTCGACGCACACAACTAACATTGAGATTCCAGAGTATAATTCTGTGACCAGATACAGTCCCGGACAGTCAGACGCATTGCAATTAATTGTTTCCCGCAAGAGGACTGTGATTAACATAGACCAGTCACAGACGCGATTGCTTGTCACGAACGTAGCTGCTATGACACGGGATTCCAGAGTCGATGAGAAGTTCCGACATCTCCAAGTCCTCGATTGAACAATGGTGTTATGCTTTAATGCAACGGTCTCTGCATTTCGTCTGGGTGCTTGTCGAGGACTGTAGGAGTGAAGTCAAGGAGATCGACATGCACGGAGATGCCAAGCAAAGTCCGACTTTCGACCGCCCGGCAATACCTGATTACCAAAAATTATCTGACGATTGACCAGGAGCACCCAAACTCGCACACAAAGCACAACTGCAAGGATGTTCGCAGTAAAAGGATGGTCAGTCGACTCTAAGGCACTCAAGACTCAGCAAGCCGCACAACCCGCCGCCAAAAAGGCCGACGATGGCGCACCAGGAAACTCGGCGCAAAACAAGAAGAGAAAGAGAGGCGGCAAGGACAGAACTCCCAGGGACGTCAACGACTCGAACGTAGGAGATCTTTGGGCCACTACCATTGAGGGCAAGAAGGCGCCAAAGAAGCCCAAGATTGAGAAGAAGGAGAAGATCGAGGCCGTCGAAGAACCCGCACCAGCTAGTGAAGACTACATCAAGCTCGACGTCCGCAGCGAGAAGAAGAAGAAGCCTGCAGCGGAAGGACAAGAGAAGCCTGTAGCAGATGGAAAAGAGAAGCCTGCAGCAGATGGAAAAGAGAAGGCATCGGACAGTAAAAAGGCAAAGAACAAGAAGCGCCAGAAGCAAAGAGACGAGAAGGAGAAGGAAGCCGCATCAGCAGGCGCCGACAAGGCCGCCGCCGATGCTCCCGCCGCTCCTCCCTCGTTGCCCGTCAACGCCAAACTCACTCCCATGCAAGCAGCTATGCGCCAGAAGCTCATCTCTGCACGTTTCCGCCACTTGAACGAGACCCTCTACACCGCTCCCTCGGCCACCTCGCTCGCTCTGTTCGCAGACAACCCTGAAATGTTCGACGACTACCACTCTGGTTTCCGTCAACAAGTCACCACTTGGCCCGAAAACCCTGTCGACATCTTCATTCGCACCATCCGTGACCGCGCAAAGGTCAAGCTCTACAACCAGAACAAGGCTTTCCGCGACGTCAAGAGAGGAAAGGCACCCAAAGAGGAGGAAGAGCCAGCAAGCACTGCAAACCCTCTGCCACGCACACACGGTACCTGCAACATTGCAGACTTGGGCTGTGGTGATGCCAGATTAGCTGCCACTTTCCACGAAGACGGCAGTGGTCAGCGCTACAACTTGAAGATTGCATCTTACGATTTGCAATCACCTAGCAAATTTGTCACAAAAGCGGATATCGCAAACCTGCCTTGTGCAGACGGAAGCATGGATGTTGCCATTTTCTGTTTGGCGCTTATGGGAACAAATTGGATCGACTTTATCGAAGAGGCATACAGAATCTTGCATTGGAAGGGTGAACTGTGGATCTCGGAAATCAAGTCGAGATTTGGCAGAGTGGGAGGTGACAAGGGCAAGGGTGGTCAGAAAGTCGTCGAGCACAGTGTAGGCAACCGCCGCAAGGCTGCAGCAAAGGCAAAGGCAGCAGATGCTACTCGTGCTAAGCTCACTGCTGAGGACGAGGAAGCCGCTCTTCGCGAGCACGTTGACGAGGTTGTCACAAAGTCTGAAGAGACTGATGTTTCAGGCTTCGTCGAGGTTCTGCGACGAAGAGGTTTCGTGCTCAAGGATGAGAAATCTGTGGATTTGAGCAACAAGATGTTCGTCAAGATGGAGTTCATCAAGGCTGCTGCACCTGTAGCAGGCAAGAACGTGCAAGAGGCCGGAGAAGAGAGAAAGGGCGAGCACGGCACATGGAAGCCCAAGTTCAAGAAGTTCGTCGAGGAGGAAACCAAGGAGGTCAGCGTCGAGGACGAAACCAAGACACTCAAGCCTTGTTTGTACAAGATCAGATAGAGGGTGGATGTGTTTCGGCATTATGATCATATCGCACATGTCATGGCTATCGTAATGATTATCAGACTTTTTTGCTCAACCCAACATCTTCTTACTCGCTCATCTCCTTGATGACTTTCTCGAGGTTCTTGACATCGTGGGCAAAGCGTCCCAAGAACAATCCATCCACTCCATCTCTCAGTCTGTCGTAAGTTCCTGGACCAGCACTTCCACCGTACAAGATCCGTGTCAGACCTTTGCGTCCTTCGGCCATCTTTCTGATCTGCTGCGTGACGGCAACAACATGATCAGGATCTGCAGGCTCACTCGCTCCGATAGCCCAGACAGGTTCGTAAGCAAGTATGAGCTCTGCATCATCCGGTATAGCTTGCAACAGACTCATGACCTGAGGCCTACACTCCTCGATAGCCATACCGACTGCTTGAGAAGCAATTTTGCCACGGGTCTTTTCGCCAATGCAGACAAGAGGCACCAAACCATTTTTACACGCAGCAGCAGCTTTCTTCGCAGCCGTAGCATCAGTCTCTCCAAACAGACGTCTCCTTTCCGCATGCCCCAATTCCACAATCCGCACGCCAGCCTGCTTCAACGTCCTACAAGATATCTCTCCCGTAAACGCTCCAGCATCCTCCCAAAAAGCATCTTGAGCTCCCAATTGCACTTGGGTTCCTTTCAACGCATCCTTCACCGGCAGCAGGGATACAAAATCAGGGATGATGAAGAGATCAATGTTGTTTGATTCTGCACGAGTCGAGATATTTGCGAGGTCGGCGGCGTAGGTTAGGGTTTTGTCGAGGTCAAAGTACATCTTCAGGCTCGTGCCCACGATCTTTCGGCGGGGTCCGACTGCGGATGTCGATGACATTTTTGAATTCGTACTGCGGTTCGTGTTTTGCGGGGTTCAACGGAATGGACGTGGGTGAGTATCTCCGTGTGTAAGCGACGAGCAGGGGGAGAAGTGATGCCTAGGAGGGAACGAGTGCAGCAAGCGTGAAGAGATGTATATCTGTAGTATTTATATTGGAAAGAGCAGGCCGGAATACCTGAACAGGCAAGAGCTCAGGGACAGCGAGGCACAAGGCAGGCACGTCGGTGTTCGTTGCGCAAGACAGCGAAAGCGGCGGCGGGGAAAGCATCTCATCAGCGCACAGACCAGTTCCCAAAGAAATGGAGGGACTTTGTCGTTCGAGAGTCGAGAGCGTCATGCACTTGGGCGACGAAAATCCTTCTTCTTTCTTCCCTCCCTAACACTTCCATTTCACTTTATGTCTAGAGTGCTGGCTGATAGGTGGGCGCGCAAGAGATATTTCGGTTAGATCAATTCAAGCATTGGGAGGTCCTGTTACGTTACAACGAGAAACAAAGGGAGGACAAACAGCAACAGAAGCAGCAAGAACGAGAAGAACAATCCTAAGAAGCGTAGGTACAAGGCCACGATTCCCTGCCCCATTGCACAGACAATTGTTGTTTCTTGCAACAGACACACAAGCCATGGACCGAGTCCACCTCTTCATCTTCTTCATCCTCTTCTTCATAGCAAAGCGACTAATATCCCGCCACAGACAAGTCAACCGCCGCGTCAGATTCGCCGTCGATTGTTCCACGAACGCATCCACGAATAAACCCACACACACATACACAACTGAAAACATGCATATTTCAGCAAAGCTCCAGGCTGCGGCCAAGGAGAAGAAGGCCACCTACTCATTCGAGTTCTTCCCGCCCAAGACGGCCCAAGGTGTCCAAAACCTCTACGATCGCATGGACCGCATGCACAACTTTGGCCCTTCGTTCATCGACATCACATGGGGTGCTGGCGGCAGACACGCCTCGCTGACCTGCGAGATGGTCAAGGTCGCCCAAACCGTTTACGGTCTCGAGACTTGCATGCACTTGACTTGCACCGATATGCCCAAGTCAAAGATCGACGATGCCTTGAAGGAAGCTCACGATGCCGGCTGCACAAACATTCTGGCTCTCAGAGGCGATCCGCCGCGTGAGAAGGAAAAGTGGGAGGCTACAAGTGGAGGCTTCAGATACGCAAAGGATCTCGTCAAGTACATCAAGGAGACTTACGGCGACCACTTCGACATTGGTGTCGCTGGCTACCCTGAAGGCTGCGACGACAATGACAACCCCGAGGAGCTGATCCAGCACTTGAAGGAGAAGGTTGACCTCGGTGGTACTTTCATCGTCACCCAGATGTTCTACGATGCAGACATTTTCCTTGACTGGGTCAAGAAGGTCAGAGCTGCCGGAATCGACGTCCCCATCGTCCCTGGCATCATGCCCATCTCAACTCACGCCGCTTTCTTGAGACGCGCCAACTGGTCCAACATTCACGTTCCCCCTCACTGGCACGAGGCTCTCGAGCCTGTCAAGAACGACGATGCTGCTGTAAGAGATGTTGGTACTGGTCTGGTTGTCGAACTGTGCCGCAAGTTGATGGACAACGGCATTCAGCACTTGCACTTCTACACCATGAACCTTGCACAATCCACTCGCATGATTCTCGAAGAGCTCAGCATCACTCCTTCGCAAGACACTCCTCTCGAGAAGCCTCTTCCCTGGAGGCAGTCGCTCGGACTCAACCGTCGCGACGAAAACGTCCGTCCTATCTTCTGGCGCAACCGCAACCGCTCATACATTGCCCGCACTCAAGATTGGGATGAATTCCCTAACGGTAGATGGGGTGACAGTAGATCTCCTGCTTACGGAGAGTTGGACACTTACGGTATCGGCCTGAAGGGTACCAACGAGCAGAACCGCAAGCTTTGGGGCGAGCCCAAGTCTTTCGGCGATGTTGCTACTCTTTTCGCCAATTACATGCAAGGCAAGGTCGAGTCTCTGCCTTGGAGTGAGAGCCCCATTACTGATGAGGCCGACGCTCTCCGCAAGGACCTGATCAACCTGAACCAGCGTGGTCTCTTGACCATCAACTCTCAGCCTCCGGTCGATGGCGCCAAATCCAGTCATCCTGTCTACGGTTGGGGTCCTCGCAATGGTTACGTCTACCAGAAGGCATATCTCGAAGTCCTGGTCTCTCCTGAGCTGATTTCTGAACTTATTACTCGCATGGAGCGTAATCCCAACATCACCTACTTTGCTGTTAACCAGCATGGTGACTTGAAGACAAACTCTCCTGACGAGGGCCCTAACGCTGTCACATGGGGTGTCTTCCCCGGTAAGGAGATTGTTCAGCCCACCATCGTCGAGACTGTCTCCTTCCTCGCATGGAGAGATGAGTTCTACAGACTCGGAAGCGACTGGTCTCGCTGCTATGATGCCACATCTCCTTCCCGCTACGTCATTGACGATTTGATGCAAAACTGGTACCTGGTCAACATCGTCAACAACGACTTCCGTGAGCAACGTGGTATCTTCCCTCTCTTCGACGAACTTGAGGTCCCCGACTTGAACAAGGAGATCGCCGCTCCTGAGGCCCCTCAGAAGGTCAACGGTGCCACCAACGGCGAGAAGCACGAAGAGGAGCCCAAGGTCGGCAATGGCGATGTTACCGATTCCAAGATCCCCGACAGCGTGCACAAAAAGCTGGAGACACAGATCAACGGCGCCGAAGAGAAGCCCGACACCGAGCCCAAGGACGCAACCGCCCACAACACCGGCGCCGGACCCTCCACCTCCGTCTAAGCATCATAATCACAACCTATGCTTTTGTCAACCAACAAGAAGCAACGACACTTTCCTTGTCTTATATCTTTGCATTTTTCAGCATTCCACTTGAGAGTTATCCAACCAACTTCTCATTACGATCTTCTTCAACAAGAAGATATTCAACACCCCCTGATCAATCGATCAACATCAACGAACCAACCCAGCATTTACAATCCGGCGTTTGAAACGACTTACCCTTAACGTGGCATGAAACAAAAAGCGAGAGATACCCCCATTCAACCGGGATTTGAGAATTATTTTACTTATATTGGCGTTTTATGCGATTTCGTTCTAGTTATCAAGGATGAGAGGAGATAGATGAGAGGAGAGATGGGAGAGTAGAATTTAAGAATCCATGTTCTGACTCCCCAATCATGCACCGTATCGACCGCTTGAATGCTTGCTTTGTGACAATGCTTCGGCTTCGCTTTCTCTCAGAACGTCATTGCTAACTTTCCTTCCATCGACTGCCAACATCGACAGAATACATCCCTTTGCCAGCTCCTCACTCCTGAGCAAAATGTTACTGCTGTGCTACGACGTGAGGTCGGACACCCCACAGCTTCCGCGGCAAGAAGGGAGATCTGCATTCCCGCATGCACGTCTCCATCATTCGGACATCATCTTCCAGCACCTTCGTGCACAACACCTGAACAACCCTGGCCGTTGCGAATCATGCATCGATGTAGAAGAGCATGCCGGCACGGCAGATGCAACTACTCTGCCGTCCTATGGTATGCCGGATGACGTCCACGACTTTTGTACTGCGCGGATAAAGAAGCATGGCCTTGGACCATAGGAGTAAACTCAAGAGCTCTCACCTCACTCCTCCTGCCCAAAAGCCCTTGCTCTGTCATCAGGCACGATGCGTCTGTCGATTTCTCTATTGCTGGCAGCAGCCACCACGGCGATCGCTCAAAATACCACCCAAGTCTACGATTATGCCATTGCAGGCGCCGGTACTGCTGGTCTACTTCTCGCCATCGTCCTGACCGAAGATCCTTCCATCAATGTCGCGGTCCTCGAAGCTGGCTCGGATGGTCGCACAAACCCCAATATCACGATTCCGGAGTTGAGAGGTGAGATCATTGATACCGAGTATGATTGGGCGTACTACAGTACTGTACAGCCTGGCTTGTATGAGAACAGGAGTCAGGCTGTCAATAGAGGAAAGACTATCGGTAAGACACATTTGCATTGTTTTGATGACATGTCCTGATGGCGCCCAGGTGGAACAAGCGCTATGAACTGGATGATTCATAACGAAGACTCTCGTATACAACTTGATATCTGGGAGTCATTGCTCAACCTCACTAGCTGGAACAGTGATGCATCACTGGGCTGGAATTGGGAGACACTATCCACCGCTTTCCGCGAGAGTGAGATCTTCTTCGCTCCTTCCTCCAATTCATCTTCGGCGGAGCAACCGGACCCTACCAACCACGGGTCTTCCGGATACATCTGCTCGACCTTGCAACGCAGTGTCCTATCTCTGCTGTCCGACTACGTAACTCCCGCTCTTCTCAACGCTGGATATGCTGTCCCCGGTGATAGAAATGGAGGTAATGTGACCGGTGCCGGGTTACTTCCTCTTGCTATCTGTCCCGGCAACTACACCAGAAGTTATTCGGGATCAGCATATACTGCTGTCCAGGACAGACGCAACTTGCATCTTTATACCAACGCTCAAGTCACGAACATCAGCTGGATCTCCACCACAACTGGAAATGTTACTGCCCGTGGACTCAATTACGTCGACACTTCTGGCCGTACTTCAAACACTAGTCTTTCAATTCAAGCGCAGGAGATTATCTTGTCTACAGGTATAGCCGGCTCAGCACCTATTTTGGAGCGATCGGGCATTGGTAACCCGGACATTTTGACACCGTTGAATATCACACCCATAGTCAATCTCAGCAGTGTAGGCACTGGTCTACGAGATCCTTTGATGATGCAATACCAGCCTCTCCAATACAACTTCAGCGTTGAGTTCACAGGTGGCGAGTATGCTCAGAACTACATTGACCTGCGTCCTGCTCAAGATGTCCTGTCACCTGCCGACTATAATGCTGCCTCCGTCTGGTTGAATGAGACGACATCTATCCCTGGCTTGGAAGATGCACAACTTCTTGTCTTCAAACATCTTTGGTTTACCCGCCAACCTCTGATTGAGATGGCATGGCAGTACAGCAGCACGCAATCCATGCCTTACACCCTAATCCCTCTCTCGCAAGGAACCATTCACATCAATACCTCCGACCCTCTAGCCGCTCCCGTCATCGACCCTAATTACAATTCGGTGACTGCGATCATCAACAACGAGACAGTACCTTGGGATATCTGGCTCCTCTCCCGAGCTTCACAATTCTACGTCACTCAACTCGCTTCAACTCCGCCATTCTCAGACGTCTTGACCAAAACAGACCCCGACCACAACCTGTCACCTGCCGACTACCAACAAGCCGTCTACGAACGCACAGGCACATCTCAACATCTCACGGGCGGCCTCCCCATGCTTCCTCGTTCCGCTGGCGGTGCGATTGCTTCCGATCTTCTCGTCTACGGCACTCAAAACGTCAGAGTCGTGGACGGAAGTATTTTCCCGTACCAACCTTCTGCACATCCCATGGGTTTGACATATGCTGTTGCTGTACACGCGGCGAAGATACTTCAGCAAGCTAGAGGGACCAAGTTGACATATACTGAACTGCCTGGAGTCAGTAACTCGAGTTCGAATGCTACGGCTGTATTCCCGACGAACCTGCCGACTGCGACTTATGATGTCAGAGGTAGCGCTGTACCTGCTATTTCTTCGGCGATGGCCTCTACCGGCGGAGTCGAGAAGGTGGAAGTAAGTGGTTGGGTCTTGAGCTTCTGTGTTATGGTGTTTGGATGGAATGCTTTGATGTAGGACCAATATGTCCGCCTTGTCCTCTGGTTATCCCCATTTCCCAAATCCCAAATCATGTCAAGCCAGTGAAGACCATAACAGCCTCACTACTGCTCTCAAATTCAAGCCCAACTTTCGAAACATCACCATGCTTAAGCACGTGCAGTGTTTCCTCTTACTTGATCTTCACTTTTGAGCTGATACCCGACGGCTCCGACCTATGGGCTGTTGGCTAGAAGACCGTGCAATTACCTTTGTCTTTCGCTTGCACCTCACCTTCTCCTCTTCCGTATCAAGACGCGTGATTCCTTTTTTTTTTTTTTTTTTTT
>JGI24891J29808_1000203_pt1 | contig 63605 bp, 103 predicted proteins | sample FreactcultuFSWF8_FD_29808 | JGI IMG/M metagenome (IMG submission 29808)
GAAGGTACTGTTGACACTAATGAAACGATTGATGTTAATGTTCCAGCTGGTATTGTTGATTCTATGCAGTTCTTAATGTCTGGTAAGGGTCATTCAACTAGGAACGGTATATCGGGTGATTTAATTATTAATATAACTGAATTGAAGCATGATAAGTTTGTCAGGGCTGGTAATGATTTGCGTGTAAAGCTTAAACTAAACTATCACCAATTAATCTTAGGTGATAAAGTTGAAACTACGACTATAGAAGGTACTAAAATAAGAGTTACCGTACCTGAATTTAGTAATGTAAATAATACCCTTAGAATCCCTAAGAAAGGAATGACTCAATTGAATAATACTAACCGTGGCGATATGATATTCGAACTTGAACTTTCTGTTGATAAAGAAATGTCTGCTGAAGAGTTGGAATTAGTTAAAAAAATTAAGGAACTTAAAGAAAATATTGCATCTTAGTGATTTTCTTAGTATATTTGCTATAATTAAAACAAAAACAATATGGCAGAGTATCAAGAAGTATTTCCAGACCACCAAGAGCTATTCACTAATTTAATAGCTGAAATTGATTCACTTAACAGTGTTAACATTAAGGTGTTAGGTAACAATGAATTAAAGGAAGTAACTAAAATTATTAAGGCGAATGACCTTTTAAGACACGAAAGTGCAAACGATGTTTACATCATTCTAAATGAAACGATTTTCGAACCGTTAAATGAAGAACAAAAAGCTATGGTTGTTGAAGAAACTGTAGCACAAATCTACTTTGATGCTGAAAAGGATAAAATATCCATTATTAAGCCTGACTTTACCACTTTTAGTGGATTATTAGTTAAGTATGGACATCAAAAATGTTTAGACCTTAAAGCTCTTATCAGATTGATGTACGAATCACAAGGAGATAACTAAGATGACTAGAGAAGAAATTGAAGAAATTAANCCTGAGGCNTTATTATGTGATGGGTTTGATGAAGCGATAATCGGCATGGCTGAGAGNATAAATCTTGGCCCTGTCGTAGCTTACTCAGTGGAAAAAATCATTGGTACTCTAATGAGTAGAGATGAAATGTCTTATGAAGATGCGTATGAGCACTACAATTTTAATATTGTCGGTGCTTGGATGGGTGATAACACACCAGTATTTATAACTACAGAAGCATGAGTAAAAAGAAAATTGAAAGAGAAATAATTAAAATTAACCAAGAAAATTGGGGTGATTTTACAGGTCATGGTCCTTGGGAATTAAATGGTGAAATTTATAATTTTATTGAAGATTACCCTAGTCGAGATTGCGATGGTGAATGTCACAACGTAGTTGTTGAACGTCAGTCAGATAAAAAATTATTTAGATTCACTTGGGAATATTCTCATGGAAGTGGTAATTATTACTTTGATGATGATGAATTAGAAGAGGTTTTTTTAAAAATAGTAACAACTAGAAAATACGAATAATGATAAGAACAGATTTTAACACTTATGCCAAAAAACATTTTGGNGTAACNGATACCCAATTTCGTGATTGGGAAGTTTTACAGACACAGATATACAATAATGTGATGGTTACTGGGTCTTTAACACCATATGTACTAGAAGAACGTGAATTGAGGGTAACTCAAATTGACATCTTCTCAAGAATGATGTTAGATAGGATTCTTTGGTTGGCTGGTCCAGTTAATGATAGAATGTCAACAGTTGTTCAAGCGCAATTAATGTTTTTGGATAACCAAGAAAGTAAGGACATCACGATATACGTTGACACACCAGGTGGTTCTGTAAAATCAGGTCTGTCCATCGTTGATACTATGGAGTATGTATCCTCAGACATTATAACCATTAATACAGGTATGGCCGCAAGTATGGGTAGTATCTTATTGGGTGCTGGAACAAAAGGTAAGAGGTATTCATTACCCTCAAGTAGAGTAATGTTACACCAAGTCTCTGCTGGTACCGAAGGTAATATCCAAGATATGAGGGTTTCAATGGTGGAAAGTGAGAAGTATAACGACCACTTATTCAAAATGCTCGGTAATTATACTGGAAAAACTGCTGAAGAAGTGATGAAAGATGCTGAAAGAGATTTCTGGTTAACAGCTGATGAAGCTTTAGCATATGGAATCATTGATGGTATAGTTAAAAACAAACCTAAAGGTAAAAAATAATGGAAATCATATTAGATAATGAGGTTTCTAAATATGAAGCCTTAGTTCTTGAGAGAACTAACGAGGGATATACTATTTTTAAAAATTTGGATACCGATATGGTATGCTGAGGAGATTAGTTGGTCACATTCAATATATTCGACTGATGTTGAATTAATTGATTAAAAATAAATTTGCAACGTTACAATTAATCTAGTATATTTGCATTATAAAAAAAAACACAAAAAATGGACGAACAAGCGGAAAATTTAGTACAATCGGAATCAATAGGTCCGACATTTTATCCGATGGATGAAAGAGCCCCAATGGAATCAGAAGATGAATCCGCTGAGCCAATGACTTTTAGTAGGGAAGGTTTACTTTCAGCTGGTTCTGAAAGCAGAATTCGTGAAATACGAATCAGCCCAATTAGCTACGGTTTTATAGTTAAGGTTGGTTGCCAAACAGTTGCGGTTGAAGAAGCTAAAACATTAGCTAATGCCTTATCAGCTTACTTATTAAATCCAGTCGATTTTGAGAAGGATTGGAATAAGGCAAAAAACCTTGATAAGTACAAGTAAAAAATAAATTTGGAAGTTTAGTTAAATTGTAGTATATTTGCACTACAATTTAACTTTACCGAAAAACGGTAATATTTATAAATAGTTCTTTAAAATATGGGGCAACACGGTATTGATTAGATATAGTCGTACAGTGTAAGCATGTAGTGCTAGATGGAAGCACTTAAATCTCGCTATTAAAACAAGAAAAGACAACGATTTAATCGTATCTGAAAATTTCCTTAACGAAGCTGTTTACAGCTTTGCAGGAGAGCTTGCTGTAGCCTAAATCAGCGATGGTGGTAGTCCACCAAAAACTTCTTTTTGTGGGGTCTATAGAAGTAAAAGAAATACCGTAGGTTATCTTGATACCTGACACAATTATCAAGATATTTTGAGTAGTAAGAAAATTGCTCTAAACATGTAGAAAGCATTAGAAGAATATTTAAGACTTGGGTTCAAATCCCAATTGCTCCACAGCCACATTTTTGTACTTTTTTAAATTATCTACATATTTATTATAAAAGATAGATATGGGAAGAAAACAAAAGTCGATACATTACCTCTACAAGACAACTTGTAAGGTAACTGGAAGATACTATATCGGAATGCACAGTACAAGTAATTTAGAAGATGATTATCTTGGAAGTGGTTTAGTTATAAGACGTAGTATAAGAAAGTATGGTGAGGATAACCATAAGAAAGAAATCCTAGAGTTCTTTGATTCGAGAGAATTATTGGTTGAGGCTGAGAAATCTGCAATAACACCAGAAATGTTAGATGACAGGAATTGTATGAATTTAGTGTTTGGTGGTAATGGATGGAATAAACTTCATAACCAAGCTTTTAAAAACAAGTTATTAACCGATACTAATTTTAGAAATTCATTTTCTTTAAAATGTAAAGAAAATATCGAAAAAGCTATTTCAGAAGGTAAAATAAATTTTTGGAAAATTGGTCTAAGATTTGATTGGACGAATAAAAAGCATTCAGTTAATACTAAATTAAAGATTGGTAATAGTAATAAAATTTCTCAATTAGGTGAAAAAAACTCACAATTTGGTACTATTTGGATAACTAAAAATTTTGTTAATAAAAAAATTAAACTTTCTGAATTAGTTGACTATGAATCTGACGGTTGGGTTAGGGGTAAATTCACTAATATTAGTGGTGAGCTAGTTAAAAATAGTAAATTATGTGAAAACGATGTTAAGGTAATTAAAGAATTACTTAAAACAAAAATCACACAAGCTGAAATAGCTAAACAATTTAATATTAAGCAAGAAACAATTAGTAAAATTAAACGAGGTTTAATTTGGTCTAACATATAAAATATTCTTTTTAGATTCTCCCTGTAACCTAGGGTAAAGAAATCAACACCTATAATAAGTCGCTTTATTATAGGTTAAACTCATTAAAAAAGGGGACCTTAAAAAGTCCCCTCTAATTTAATTAGTTTTAACTGTTGGAACCGTAACTGTAGTTACTGTAACAGTTGGTTGATTAGTAATTGTTGTGGTTGTAGTAGTACTTGTACTATTTACGTTTTTTTTACCACCTTTGCATCCGCATCCCATAGGTTATAATTTTAGTTTCTTTGTTATTATACTTATAAATAGATTTACACTTGTAAATATTTTAGTATAGTTATAAAAATAAATTAAAATGTTCAAAAGGAAATACTCATTAACGTTTATTGATGAAAGATGGGACGTAATGAAAACACAACAGCTCTTTGTAATACCTAGACTAAATGAATTAGTTTACCTTGATACCGATAAAAAGTATTATCAAGTAATAAATGTTATTCATTATCTTAATAAAAAACATGGTATTTTCATCGTTTTAGCCCCATTTGAAAATAATTTAAAATAATTTAAAATAATTTAAAAATAAATTTGACAAATAAGAAAAACTTTCGTATATTTGCATATATTTATTAATTCAAGGTCTTAAAAATATTTGAGGAATCAGTTCAGCAAACTAAACAATTTTTTTCTTTAACAAAAAAACAAGTTGATTCCGAATTATGTATCTTTAGTGTAAGCGAACACGGCCCCATTCAGGGGGTTAATCCAGTATCGAATCTGGAAGATGCACTTGCGAGATGGAGCAGAGGTAGCTCGGAAGGCTCATAACCTTTAGGTCGGGGGTTCGATTCCCTCTCTCGCTACAGCAGGGTAATGTAATAGTAGCAGGTAAGCCTCATAAGCTTACAGTCTGGTGCAACTCCAGCCACTGCAACACAAAGAATGAATACCGCAATAAAATCTTCTAGGTAAAGAAACAAGCTCATTCTGAAAAAATTAAAGGTTAATCGAAAGATTAGCCTTTTTTTATTTGCACTATTCCGTAATTATTCGTATATTTGTACATGAATATAAACGAAATCAACGGAAACGAAATTATCGGGTTTCTTAACGACCTTGATATGAATTCTGACGGGTTAGATGATATATCTATCTGTCAACCATTTACCTTTGAAAACCAGACAATAACACAAAAGGGTTATGAACTAAAATTTACAGGTAATTATAATAATTGGGGTACATACCAAGAAATTAGTGATAATCTCCTTATAATTAATTCTGATGGGAAAGTTGAGTTTTGGCTTGAGGAACCATTCGATGGTGATGGTTCGGGTGAAAAGTTAGATGAAGTTCTAACTAAATGGTTAGAAAACCATACATTTGATGCCAATTACATTAATCATTTTAATGCGCTTGTGTCATTAACAAATCAAATCTTGTCTAAATGTGAATATGGAGATTCTAAAGCCATAGATACAGCAATAAAGAACCTAACTAAAGCTAAAAGTCTAATTAAATAATTATGGAAAATAATATCAAAATCTTAATTATTGGCCATATGAGGCACGGCCATGTAACATTTTAAAGTTTTGGTATATTTATATATAAAGTAAGTATGAAAACTACAAACATTTATATATTGATTGACCCAAGAGATAACATGGTTAGATACGTTGGAAAAGCTAATAATGTATCACAGAGATATAAAGCGCATCTTAATCGTGCTAGAAAACATCAAATACATAAAGCTAATTGGGTTAATCAGTTAAAAGAACTCGGTTTAAAACCAATTATTAACATAATTGATGTTGTACCAATTGAGGATTGGATTTTCTGGGAAACATATTGGATTTCTCAATTTAAAACATGGGGTTTTAAGTTAATAAATTATACAACTGGCGGTGATGGGTGTACTTTTGGTAATCAAACAAGTTTTAAAAAGGGTCAGGGTGGTAAAAAAGTTGTTGGGTATAATTCAAATCATGAAAAAGTTTATGAATTTGATAACACTGAATCGGCAACAATTTTATTAAAAACACATAGAAGTTCAATACCAAAGTGTGCTTCTGGAAAATCTAAAACTATAAAAAATATTGCTTGGTTTTATTATGATGATATTAAAGAAATTGTTGATATAAAACCTTTAATAGATTATAGATTTAGTGGTGAGTATAAATCAAACTCTGGTAGTTATTATATTGGTCAAAAGGGGTTTAGAGCTAAAAAAGTTCTAATGTATGATTTAAAATTAAATTATATTAAAACTTTTGAATCTGCTAAAGAAGCTGGTGACTATATTGGAGTAACGGGTGGTGCGATACAATATGCTTGTTTAAAATCTAAGAATAATAAATGTAAAAAATATATTTTTAAATATGGAAAAAAATAATGTAAAATTGCTCTTAATCGGTTCGGCCAGGCATGGGAAAGATACATTGGCCGAAATACTGCGTGACCATTTTGGTCTCAGTTTTATCTCTTCATCACAAGCTTGTTGTGACATCTTCATATTTGATGAGCTAAAAGAAAAGTATGGTTATAAAACTTCAGAAGAATGCTTCAATGACAGATTTAATCATCGTAATGAATGGTATCAAATGATATGTAACTATAATAAAGATGATAAGGCTAGGTTAGCTAAAGAAATCCTTAAATATAATAATACATATGTTGGTATGAGAGACCACGCTGAAATTGAGGAATGTCGTAAACAAGGTTTATTCGATTTAATCATCTGGGTTTCCGCTGAAAAACGATTACCAATTGAAGATTCAAGTTCTTTCAATATTACTGAGGATGATGCAGACTTTATCGTTTATAATAATGAATCTCTTGAGCGTTTTACAATGAAAGCTCTTCGTTTAGGACCTTTTTTAAAAAAATAATAAAAAAGATTTGTCTAATTCAAATTAAGTTCGTATATTTGCAATGTAAATAAAAAGTAAGAGTTCTTTAAAGGTTGTCAAAAAAAAGTTTAAAAAAAACTTGACAATTCAAAAACTTTTCATATATTTGCATATATTTATTAATAACAACAAAAAATTATCACAATGATAGCAAACATAAACAATATGATTAATTCGATTAACTGGAGACATAATAATAGTCGTTCAGAAAATCAAGTCATGCTATCGAGTGATATTAATACTATCTAATATTAAATCACTAAAAATATCGAAAGCCTCTGACTCATAAGAATCAGAGGTTTTTTTTTACACATGGACGAAGAGGAAAAAAGATATAAAAAGCTTGGTGTTGTGAAGCCAAAGGATTTAGAAACTGATTTCGATGAAATTCATGACCGATTTAAGAAGATAGCGTTAGACGAGGGTTACATAGGTGAACTTAAGTTTGTTAGAGAAAGAGGAAAGATTATAGTATACACAGTTATTTGACATTACGGGAAACACACGGGTATGGTGCAATGGTAGCATACGGGTCTCCAAAACCTTTGATATGGGTTCGAATCCTATTACCCGTGCAAATAATACACATCTGCTCATAGGCGTGACCAGCTGGTTCCAACCCAGTAATGCGCAAGCGTGGTTGAGGGTTCGAATCCCTACAGGTGTGCAACATAAATTGATAGGTGTTGAAAATGGCAGACATGCCTCCTTGTCTCGGAGGTGCTGACAAAGAAATAAAGACAGAATAATGGGTTGACCACACGGTAGCGATATGTTTTGTTCCTAATCTCAGCGTGGATGGTTCGAATCCTCCCCTATCAGCAACTAAATAGTGAAATTTAGTATATACGGTGAGGTAGCCTAACGGTAAGGCAGCTGTCTTGAAAACAGCCGTGTCGGTGATGAGCTGGCTTCTGGGTTCGATTCCGAGTCTCACCGCATTTTTGGTATCGAGGTAGAAAATAAATTGGATATATTGGCTGAGTGGTTTAAAGCACCCCTGCGAAAAGGGGCGGACCTTGAGGGTTCCGTGGGTTCGAATCCCACATATTATCCCTATTAAATGGTGTTTCAAGCTTTAAGGTGAAGCGTCTCCCTGTGAAGGAGAAGAACTCGGTTCGATACCGTGGTAACACCCCATGGAAGAAATAAAAAAATTGATTGGAGCTTTTTATGAAATTGGTGTAAGCAAAAAGATAACGCAAATCTCATAAATGTTGATTCAATATTGAACTTTGGTAAACATCGAGGTAAAGTATTTTCTGAGGTTGCTAATATTGATAAAGGTTATCTTTGGTGGTGTCTCGATAACATACCAGTGTTTAAACTAACACCAGAAGCTAAAAAACTTATTATTTAAATTATAAAGGATACATTACGTATCCTTTTTTTGTTTTTTGGATATTTATAAACTAAAAGGAATGTTTATACCAAATCATCTACATCTAATTATTAAGGGTAATTTTAATGCGCCACCTAAAGACGTTGAAGTAATAAATAATTGGTTCACTGAATTGGTTAGGAAGGTTAATATGGTGGTTGTCGCTGGCCCAACATCAGTCTATGTAACTGAGGAAGGTAATGAGGGCCTAACTGGTACGGTAACTCTTGCAACATCACATTCATCAATACATATATGGGATAACTCTCTACCATCGTTATTTCAATTTGATATATACTCATGTTCAGTTTTTGAAGTTGATGTAGTATTAGAACACTTAAATCAATTTGGTCTTCTTGATTATGAATATGTATTAATTGATAGAAATAAAGGACTAAAAGTTCTTGAAATAAAATCAGATACATATGCAAAAAAATAAGTTTTTATTACAAGAGGAGATTAATAGACTAAATGAATTAGGTGGAACTAATATTGTTTCAGGTAAGCATTTAGTAGTTATTGATGTTCAACCAGAATATCAAGAATACTTTAGTCATATGACTAAGGAGTTTATGACTTTTCTAAATGAAAACTTTTCAGAAATGGGCCAATTAACATTTTTATTTAATGGCGATAATATTGGTATGATTTCAGAAGCTAATTACAAGTATTGGTTATATGATAATGGTTTAGATGAGGAAATTATTGAATCGTCTAATTTTTACGATAAAGGGTATGGATTTTTTAGATATTGTATGGATAAAAGTATTGATGAAGATACAATGATTAATCTTATACGGTATATGATTGAAAAGGATGTATTTGATACTAGAGAGTTAGATGAGGATTTTTGGAATGAATACATTGAGCGATATGGTTCTGAGAATGTTAGAAAACTTTTGGAATTTGCTGATGATTCAATGGCGATACCAGATTTAATGGATGAATTGAAGAATTATTATAATATCATGTTATGTGGCGGTGGGATTGATGAATGTCTTAAGGAAGTTGAATTAGCATTAAAGGTCCTAGATAAGCCATATACAGTATTAACAGAATATACTTATTAAAATGAAAATATTAGAAATATACAACGAATTAGGTGCTGAAAAAGTATTTTATCATGGCTCAGCACATGTTTTTGACCGTTTTGACTTTGACAGAATCGGTAGTGGTGACGGTTTATCAGTATTCGGCCACGGACTTTATTTTACTGATACGTATGAAACAGCCGTTTTTTATGCTAAGGAATTATCAATTGGTAAGTTAAAATCTACTGGCTTTAATCTATATACTGTAAGTATTAGAGGATTAGATAACTTTTATAATTGGGAAGAGGAAACACCTCACCATGTAGCTGAAATGATAGTAAAAAAATTAATTAAAGCTGGCCATACCGATGACGCTGAATTAATTGAAAATGAATTTAATGATTATGGTAATTATTGGAATTTAAATACTATGTATGAAGTATTAACAGGTACTCTTGGTAGCAAGAAAGAGGTTAGTGAGTTTTTAGATATGTGCGGAGTAAGCGGTGTTATTGGTAAACCAAGGTCACAAAGTGGTTTAGTATATACAGTCTATGATGATAGATTAATAAAAATTTTAAATGTTGAAAAGGTATGAGAAAGATTTTAATAACATTAATAGCAATAATGCTTTTATTTTCATGTGCGTCAGTAAAAAAGACAAAAATTGACATGAATACTTCAATGGAATCCAGTAAGGGTAAATCAAAGTTTTTTATTCAAGATGCGCCTAATGGTACATCTGAACCAGAACCTAATATAGTGCCTAAACCAGTGATTAAAGAGGATAACAAAAATACTGAAGTAGTTGTATTAGCATATCGTAAAAAAAAGAAAGTAGATGTACCTGTGGGCCCAAATATTATCAATGTTACCAATAATCGAGTGTATAAGAATACATCACAAATGGGTAATGTGGTATATAAGATTCCAAATGTGATGCATGTAAGAAATTCATATCAAGTATTAGTTAGAATATCTAAATCTGAGGCTAATATATACGAGGATATTAATGGCGATGTTAAACACTCAGTAATACCAATTACTGAAACTATGCAAGTTAACTTAATTGATGATAGTCCAACGGATAGTAAAAATTTTGATGTCGTTAAAGATAACGATAGCGTTCAATTAGTTGATACTAATGGAACATACACTCAATGGAGCTGGAATGTTACACCGCTAAAAGTTGGTACTGGTAAATTAAAAGTTGTCATATCAGTCATCAGGGATGGTAATAGAAAAGATGTTGTATATTCTGATGATATTACTATTAAGATGGATTTACCTAAACAAATTAGTTTTTGGGTAAATAAGTACTGGCAATGGATAATGACAAGTATAATTATCCCATTCATTGTATGGTTATATAAGAAATTTAAGAAAAAAGAAGAAAAAGATGAAACTGATACAAATATTTAAGGAATTATTAAAAGAGGATGCCCCAATTGAAGAAGATTACCCAATGTCTTGGAATATTAATGATTTTAAAGCGTTAACAAGTTTTGATAAACGAATAAAGTATTGCAACCAACATCTTAAAAGATTAAAGTCTGGTTCATCTAGGATAGTTTATCAAATTGATAATGAAAAAGTACTTAAATTAGCTAGAAACAAACGTGGATTAGTACAGAACGAAAATGAAATGTATCGAGGTACTGATAAGTTTTTAAGTGATATTGTTGGTCGTGTATTTGATGGTGATGAAGAAAATTATCTGTGGATAGAAATGGAATTAGTTAAACCAGTAAATGTACAAATATTTAAAAATGTTACAGGTCTTGGGTTTCCGTTTTATTGTACAGTAATAAAATATATTGATTCTATTTCAAATAGACATCAAGCATTAAAAGAACCAGAGGGAATGGATAAACTATGGGATGACGAGTTTATTCATGGCATTTCGGATATTATTGGTAGTTACGATATTTTCCTCGGTGATTTAATGAAATTAGATAGTTATGGATTAGTTAAAAGGGATGGACAAGATACTATCGTAATAGTTGATGCTGGATTAGGTCAAGCAGATTTTGATACTCATTATAAATAATAATTTGGCAGATTAATTTTTTATTCATATATTTGCCGAGTAAATGGTAATTATGGAAAATTTAAAATTTGGTGTTAACAATATTAAACTTGGTCTTAATAATATGGCCAAGAATATTGCGGATAAATTAAAGTTTTTTGCTCTGAAAATGTCAGAACAAGGTAAAGAAACTGAAGTTGCTGCTGTTATTATACAAAAACATATCAAGGGTGAATCTATTTCACCTAATGAAGAGTTACAGTTAAAACAAACAATTTTTGACATTTTAAAGATTGCTGGCATTGGTATACCATTTGTACTTATACCAGGTGCTAGTGTATTGCTTCCAGCTTTAATTATTATTGCTAAGAAGCATAATATCAATCTATTACCTTCCGTTTTTACAGACAAACAAGATGAAACAAACAATTAAGGACATATTAAGAGAACAAACAATGAAAAACATGTTAGGAATTTTGGTTACTAGACCAAAACAAGAGTTAATAATAATGCGAGGTATATCTGGTGGTGGTAAGTCAACTAAGGCTAAGTCTTTAGTTGGTGAAGGTGTTATACACTCAACAGATGCTTTAATCGAAGCTACTGGTGATTACAGAGGGTTCTTTGAGAAGATGATAGCGTCTAAGAACTTCATTGAACTTAGCCGTATGCACTCCAAGAACTTATCTAACGCTAAGAAGTCTATGGATGAAGGTATCTCACCAGTTATAATTGACAACACCAATTTAACAGCAAATGAATCTAAGGCTTATGTAAAGTATGCGTTGGAAATCGGGTTTGCTAATGAGAACATTAAGGTTGTTGATGTTGGTACTGGTGGTTTAGTTGCTGAAGCTTTAGCCGCTAGGAATACTCATGGTGTTCCATTAGATAAAATTAAGCAAATGATGGCTAAGTACAAGTCAACTGGTGAATTAACTCTTAAGAGAATTATGGAGTCTAAGGACATGTATCCAGAATCCTCTGATGTATTATACTCAGCGGTTGTGTTGGATGAAAAATCACATAAGTTCTTATTGGGAGTTTTTGAAAAGCAAATACCAACTGGTTGGACGAAGATTGCACATCATATGACAATTGTTTTCGGTAAGGGTATTGATGATAAAAAAGAGTTGGGAAAAAAGGTCAAACTTTTAGTTACTGATATAGGTAGAAACGATAAGGCTATGGCCGTTTTAGTTGAGGGTTACCCAAGTAAAAATGCGAAGCCGCATATTACCTTAGCTGTTAATCCAGATGGTGGAAAACCTCAAATGAGTAATGATATTACTGAGTTTAAGCCAGTGGCGCAGTTCCCAGTTACAGGTGTTGTGACGGAAGTTAAAAAATAATTTTTCTATTTGATTTAAAAGTCGTATCTTTACAAAAATTTTAATAATGAATGAAGCAAAAAGAATTGATGTTAGCAATAAGCTAATGAAAATGGGTAGTGTCTTAACAAAAGAAGGTGTTGCGTGTGAAGACCATAATATTGCTGAGGTAGGAACCGCAATGATAATGTTATCTGCCTTAATACTAGATGATAAAGATATGTTTATCTTCAGTGAAATTTGCGCAATGTTTACGGCTAAAAAAATCCTTGACGATATGGATAGGAAAAACAAGCCTGATAAAGAATCTCTTTTAAAAGCGTTACTTTCAGAGATTAACCCTTCAACAGATGAGGCACCGAAAGAGGCACCTCAAGATGCGCCAGTTAAAAAGACGAGAAAATCTCGTAAAAAAAGTACTAATGGTGATAAGCCATCAGAGAGTGAATAACAAAAAAAAATAAAGTTATGTTAGCGATAGTAGAATATATAAAGAAGTATGGTTTAGATGCGGTTTCAACTAATCTTAAGTTGAAAGTGAAGACTTATGAAAACAAGTTGCATTTGAAGTATGACCAACTTGAATCCGATATGTCCTTGAAAGAGGTACAAGAATGTCGTGGTTTGATATTGGATAGACATACTCTTGAAGTAATCTCAATGTCATTCTTCAAATTCTTCAACGAAGGTGAAACTAATGCCGCTAAGATTGACTGGGATACAGCTAGTGTATTTGAAAAAGTGGACGGTTCAATGATGCAAGTTTATTGGGACCCATATGCTAATAAGTGGTTTGCTGGTACTACTGGTACCGCTGAAGGTGAAGGTGAAGTAAATAACAAATTTGGAACAACATTTAATGACTTGTTTTGGCAAGTTGTAAATGATAAATCTCCAAATATGCTTAAGTGGTTAAATAAGTTAAAGCATTGCACATTTGTGTTTGAATTAACAACGCCATATAACATCGTGGTTAAGCCACATGGAGAATCTAGCATCACACTTTTAGCCGCAAGAGACAATAAAACGCTTAAGGAATTAAGATATATTGACTTAAAGGTGTTAGCAACAACTTTTGGTGTACCATTAGTTAAAATCTTTGATTTGAATGCTAAGAATTTTGGTGACTTAATTAAGACATTTGAAGGTATGCCTTGGTCAGAAGAAGGTTATGTTGTTGTTGATGCTAACTTCAATCGTGCTAAGATAAAGAACCCAGCATATTGTGCTGTTCATCACCTTAAGGGTAAAACAGCTGAACATAATATCTTAACTATCGTTAAGACAAATGAAATTGAAGAATTTGCCGCTACTTTCCCAGAAAGAAGAGAAGAATTATTCAGATTGAAGACTAATTACGATTTGTTAAATCAAACGTTAACATCAGCTTGGGAAGAACTTACACCAAGAAGGCCAAAGAATATAACAGCTAACGAAAGAAAGTTGTTTGCTGCGGCGGTATTCGAAGTATGTAACAAGTATAAGATTACTAATTTCTCTGGTTTATTCTTTTCACTTGAAGGTGGTAAAGTTAACTCTGTTAACGACTACTTGATGGAATACGATGACAAGAAATTATACAAGATGCTTTAAAATAAATTTGGTGGAATGAAAATTCCACCTTATTTTTGCGTTATAAAAAAAAATTATGGATTTTAAAAAAACAGAAGCTTTTATTAAAGATGTTATTGAGTTACAAAAAAAACACAATTTAACTGTTATTTTGAATGATGAGGCTAATAGAGAATTACATAAGTTATGTGATGGTATGACAATGTTTTTCACCGATGATGCATCACCGATAAAGAAAAATAATTTAGGTATTAAAAGCAAATCATCAAAAACTGGTAAAGTTATTACAATATTAAATAAATAATTATGACAATAAAAGAAATTTTTGATGAAATCGCAAGTGAATCATCAACAAACAAAAAAGTTGAAATCCTTAGTAAGTATAAGGATAATGAGTTACTAAAGAGAGTATTATATCTTGCTGACTCACCTAGAGTGAAGTTCTATATCAAGAAAATACCTGACTACACTAAGGATACGTTTGAAATGAATATGCCTTTAAACCAGGCATTGAATACCTTAGTAGAAGCATTACCAACACGTAAAGCAACTGGTTTTACGGCGACAACATTACTACAAGCATTATTAAATAGTGTATCACTTGATGATGCGTATATTATTGAGCGTATTATTGAGAAGGATTGTAAAATCAATCTTGGTACCACACTTATCAATAAGGTATTTCCTAAATTGATTGAAGAAACACCTTACATGGGTGCGAAATCTTTTGATGAAAAACTGGTTAAGGCTGTTTTTAAGGATGGTGTGGCATATAGCCAGATTAAAATGGATGGTCGTTATTGTAATGCGGTAATCGCCAATCAATCAGTTGATTTGGAGAGCCGTCAGGGTGAACCAACACTCTTGGGTAATGCTTTTTTCTTAAAAGAATTGGGCGACCTTAAAGATTGCGTTTTAAACGGTGAATTAACGATGAAAGGTATTTCACGTTATGAAAGTAATGGTATTATAGCGTCTTTAATTTCGATTAAAAAGAAAGAATTGGATGGTAAAGATATAACTAAGGAAATATCAAGTTTTGAATCTGAACACATGCCATATCAACAGGCTTTAGACTCAATTAAATTCACTTGTTGGGATATGATTACGTTAGAAGAATATGCCGAGGCTAAATCCAGCCGCCCATATTATCACAGATATGCTGAACTTGTTGCTCTTTTAAACTCTAGGAAGTTTGCTAATCTTTCAGTTGTTACAACTAAAGAAGTTAATACTTACGAAGAAGCTATTGCGCATTTTCAAGAAGTATTGGCCGCTGGTGAAGAAGGAACAATACTTAAGTCAGCAAAGGGTGCTTGGAAGGATGGTAAACCAAACTGGCAAGTAAAGATGAAGTTGGAAATGGATGTAGATTTGAAGATTGTTGGTTTTAATTATGGAACTGGTAAGAATTCAACGTTAATATCCAGTTTAAACGCCGAATCAGCTGATGGTAAGGTATTTACCCGTCCAACAGGTATAAATGAGTCTACAATGGCTTATATTACCGATAATCAGGATAATCTATTGAATACTATCGTTGAGGTTAAGTGTAGTGGGTTATCAAAAGATTCCGATGGTAATTATTCGTTATTACACCCAGTATTCAAGACGCTTAGGGATGATAAATTGACCTGCGATTCATTAGAGTCAATAGTCGAGATTGAAAATATGGCTAAAGGGCTAAAATAATTGCAATTTTGTAAATTTTTTAGTATATTTGCCAAAACTAAAACTTGGCGAATTATAACTTTAAAACCGACATCAAGATAGGTGAGGATGGTGAAGACATCATCCTCAAATATCTTACTTCTAAGGGCGCAACCCTTATAAATAAGAATAAAGACAACAAATATGATGTCCTTATCGAACGTAAGAATAAGAAAATAAGTTACGAGATTAAGACTGATGTTTATTGTTCACCTAAGAATGATACTGGTAATATTTTTATAGAGTTTGAGTGTCGGGGTAAAGCGTCTGGTATTTCAGTTACTGAGGCCGATTGGTTTGTTACGTATTTCCTTCATCTAGGCGAGGCTTGGTTTATCAAAACTGATGAACTAAGAAAGCTTATTGCTGATAGTACCTTTAAGGTAAGGGAAAATAGTGGTGATGAGAATAGTAATACTAAGGGTTATTTGATTAGAAGAAAAACAATTCAAAAACATTTTAAAATTAAAAAGATATGAAAAAGCATATTTCATTTCCTTCTATTGACCAGTTTAGAACAGTAGTTACTAACGTAAATAGAAGATATAACTTCATCGGTCTTGATGACAACGGTGATGCAATTTATGACCCAACTAAACCTAAGCCAAAGCTTAAGTTTAAGGGTACTGTAAAGCTTCATGGTACAAACTTTGGGGTTTGTTATAATACTGTTGACGGTCTTTGGGCTCAATCAAGAGAAAACATTATTACGCCACAAAGTGATAATGCTGGCTCAGCATTCTTCGTTGAGTCAAATAAAGAAGCATTTCTTGAATTGTTCAATCAAGTAAAAGAAAAACTTAATTTGGATTTAACAACTAACACCATATCAATTTACGGTGAGTGGGCTGGTAAAGGTATTCAAAAGTCTGTAGCAATTTCTAATATTGACAAATCTATGTTTATCTTTGGCGTTAAGATTACACCGCATCTTAAAGATGAAAATGATAAGACACCAGCATATTGGGTTGATTCATCATATCTAAGAAATCATGAACATAAGATATATAATATTGAAGATTATAAGTCTTACGAAATTGAAATTGATTTTAATTACCCTCAATTATCACAAAACAAGATAATTGAAATGACTATTGAAGTTGAAGATGAATGTCCAGTTGGTAAGGAGTTTGGGTTTGAAGGTATTGGTGAAGGTATTGTATTTTCACATATGACTGAAAGCGGTGAAGTTTATCGTTTTAAGAGCAAGGGTGAAAAACACTCTAAGGCATCTAAGGTAACAACACTTAAGCCAGTTGATGATGCGAAGATTAATAACATCATTGAAACGGTTAATAAGGTTACACCTGATTGGAGACTTGAGCAAATGCTTGATAAAACCTTTGATATTATCAATGGTGGTAAGATTGATGTTAAGAAGATGGGTGACTTTATAAGGAACGTAATCGCCGACATTATCAAGGAAGAATCTGATACAATCAGTGAAGCTGGATTGGAACCTAAAGATATAAATGCTAAGATTTCTGAAAGATGCCGTAACTATTTTTTCGCTAAACAAAACGAAGAAGTTGGGCTTGTATAAGCTTGACTTTTTCAATTTTTTCACTATATTTTAAACAAAAATGGAAGAACAACAACAGTTATTTATACCTAAAAAAATTAAGGTTGGGTATCAAAAAAGAGATGATACATATACGAATAGATTAGCTTATGTTATCTATTTTGACAATAAAGGTGTCTTACGTAAAGAAGCATCTTGGGAAGGTTGGAGACATAAAAATATTGAACCAAATGAGTTCGAAAATGTTCCAACTGAGGGGTTTGTTTTAAATAAGGGTGTTGGTGGTCAAAGACAAAGTTATGGCTGGGATGCACGTAATGAATATATTCGTGTTTATGACCCAAGAAACTTTGAATTTGAGATTAGTGTTGCTAACCTATTATACATTCTTCAAGAATGCACATCAACAAAAGGTAAAGGTCTTGAGGGTGAGTTTGTTTATTCATGGGAAGGTAAAGAATTGGTACTATTACCAGTTGGTAGCGGTGCGTATAAAAACTCAACTGATTTTACAGACTTACAAAGTGGTAAAGTTTCAACTAAAGAGTTAATAACTGGTGCCATTTACGTTGATAAACGTCAAAACGAACTTATCTTTTTAGGTAGATTTCCTTGGTATGAGCTTGAACAAGCAATTCAGTATAATAGGAAAACAGATAAGTTACCAAATTACGATTACTATCATGAGATAATTAAAGACACTAAGATGTTTATTTTTGCTGATAAAAACGGTAAAATTATGAATCTTAAAAATATTTCAAGTCTTTCAAAGTGCATTGATTCAACACCAGTTGCAAATTATTCCGATTTAATGGAAACTTATAATAAAACTATTATTTTTTCCAGTAGGCCAGTTGGTTTAACAACAAAACCTAAGAAGTTTGTAATGAAGCAAGAATCAAATTGGTATCCATATTTGGTAAATGATGATGCATTTGTTAGTATTGGTGATAATAAATTTGTTAAGGTTGACGTTAAAGTCAATTATACCTACAATTACGAGAGAAGTAAAAACATATTTAACTATTTTTATCCAGAGTATCGAGGTAAAATGGTTCAAATAACTAGTGAGGGTAAACTTGAAACATCAAGTTATGATGTAAGTCAAAATGTTAATCCCGTTCAATATAAAAATATCGAAGATTTAACTAATTCTAATTTAGTTGAATTATTTGTTATCTTAGAAAACGGAAGTGAAATTCCATTTTTAAACTATAAATTATACTTTTAAATATGTCAACAGTAGACCAGAGTTTAGTAAAACAATTGTTTGAAAAAGTTCAAACTCAAAAAGCTGAAATCAGCAAAGCGGAAAAACCAAATTGGGCAACAAATTGTTCTTTTGGTTATGATGAGTCCTCATCTGCGAGGTTAAATCTAAAAACAATAAGTGATACGAGGGAATTAAGTAAGATTCTAGCGTTCATCCTCAACGAAGAAAGAAATATTACAGAAGCTAATCAAATCTTAGGGCTTGATACTGAATTTGTTTGGTTAGGATTTTCGAAAGAGGCGTGGATTAATGACATCAAGGCCAGAGTATCAACACTTCTTTTAGGTAAGAAGAAAAAAGACCTTGAAAATTATGAACTTAGGCTTAATAGTTTGGTATCTAAAGAAGTTAGAGACCAAATGGAGCTTGAAGCGATAATGAAGGCGTTAAATTAATCGAAATGATTACTAACAAAGTAGTAGAGTTATTAGAAAAAACAAGATTGAAAAACGGCGTTGTTTTCGAAAAAGGGCAAGAAATTGAAATTGTTATGGACGTGGTTTATGTTAATGGTTACCCATTACCGCCAGAAATGCAAGCAATGATATTATCTTGGATTAACGAAAATAGTAAGTTATTCAAAGAAACAACAAGAAAATGGTAGATACAATTTTAAAAACAGGTTACGAATGGTGTCTTGATGAAAGAATACGACCATTAAAGTTATCACAGTGGTCAACAGAGTGGGCCTTTTATGTGGAGTCCTTCTACGAAGAAATGATTACGTATAGTGAGTTTTACACTAGAATTAAGGATTGTGATATAAAACCTAATTCTATACCTAGAAAAACTGAGCTATATTTGGAATACAGGATGTATGGTTTAGTTCCATATAATCTTAGTCCAATACAACAAGGTATTCAATTTGGTCATGCTGTTGTTGAATATGGTCAAATAGTTAAGGGTATACCACCTTTCGAAGCAATTTATGATAAGTTTGCTAAGAAAGATAAGACGTTCATTATCTTAAATGGTGGTACAACAAATGAGAACCCAGATAAATTAGGAACTCTTCAACAACATGCTATCTCATTAAAAAATAATGAGGTTTTATTTGCTGAGTTTAGGGAACCTGATTTAAATGATGCGTTAACTGGTATCGTCTTTTTAGTTGACGAGAGAGTCTATAATAGAGACTTATATCCAGATTTTCAAGCTGATGCACAAGCATCTGAACAAAGAACACTTAAGCAATACCATGAATGGGTTGAAAAAATTGGTGGTGAGTCCAATGCATTCTTACGTGAATTTTTACCTAAGTTTAGATTGGCATAATTATGAAAGTATTAGATGGAAGAAGAATTAGTAATTGTCGGAAAGATTGGTTTCGAACCAATCAACTACACTAGGAAGCATGAATCTCAAGCTTCTTGGAAGAGAATTGCTATGCTTTTCTTTGATGGTGATGTTTCAGACTATTACGCTTGGTTCATCAACAAGAGATACAATCTAATACTTAATAAACCGCTTAGAGGGGCCCATATTTCCTTTATTAACGATAAGGTTAGTGATATTATGGCTGACGGAAAATATACCGAAAATGAGGCTAATTTAATATGGGAAGCTACTAAGAAAAAATGGGATGGAAAGGAAATCCCAATCTTACTTGATTTAAGCCCAAGAACTAATGGTAAACACTGGTGGTTAAGGGTACATAATGACGCTCACCATGTTTTTGATAACATTAGAGCAGAAGTTAATTTAGGCAAGATAAAATTTCCTTATCACATGAGTATTGGTTATGCTAACGAGCGTAATATCGAACATAGTCAATACATTCTATCATTAGTAAGAAGTGGATTAATAAAATAACTTTTAAATATGAGTAAAATAGCACCGATAACACCGCAAGAGGCTAAGGCACAAATTAAGGCTGAATTTCCTGATTTTGTAATTGAGGGTGTAAATAATATTATTAAGAAGCATTACTTTAGTGAATCTTTTACAGTATTACAAAAAGATGTGATGAAAGAAATTATGGCCGTTGCGCCAGCTGGTATGACATCTTCAAAAATATTTGAGAACCATTGGATGGATTTTGAGGATTTATATCGACAATCTGGTTGGAAGGTATCATATGATAGCGCAGTTATGGAGTCATATGAACCTAATTTTACATTCACCGCAGATAAGAAGAAATGATAAACTATAAAATCTTAGATGATTCGTTAACCTTCTACGAAAGTAAGGGTTTTCAACGTGTTGAAGCACCATGGACTGTTTCTGAGTATGTTGACAATATTACTAAGCCATCGGACAGACTATCATTTCAATTAAAACATAATAATAAGTGTTTAGTTGCATCTGGCGAACAATCGTTCTTATATTTGTATTTAAAGGAGTTCTTACCAAAGGGACAATACCAGGCGATTACACCATGTTTTAGGTTTGAAAGTTTTGATTTTCTTCATACTAAATACTTTATGAAAAATGAGTTAATTAAGACCGATATAGTTAATAAGTCTGAATTGGATAAGGTAATAGTAATAGCACTTGATTTCTTTAAAAAATTCTTTAATAAGAATGATTTAGATACGATTAAGACTGATAACGGTTATGACATAACGGTTAAAGGTATTGAATTAGGTTCCTATGGGATTCGTGAGTGTGAGTTTTTAAATTGGATTTATGGTACTGGCTGTGCCGAACCTAGACTATCAAAATTAATTAATTTATATGGGTTACCACAAGAGAGTAATTGAGAAAGGAACCATTGGTGAATTTTCAAAAGTAAAAGAAGAAATTGAAGAACTTTTAGACGCTGCTGAACAAGATTGCAGTATATTAGTTCTTTGTGAATTAACAGATTTGATTGGGGCGATAGAATCCTTTGCCCAATCAAAGTTTAATCTAACGTTAGAGGATTTAAAAGCATTTTCTGACCTAACTAAGTCAGCATTTGTTGAAGGTAAAAGAAAATAAAAAAAAAACAATATGAAAAAGACATTCTTTTTAATCTTGTTAGTATTCAGCGGTATACTAACTTTTGCGCAACACACAATTACCGTTAAACATACGTATTATACTATGGAAGCGTATGATACAGTTGAGAAAGCTGAAATTATGGGTTTCTATGTACAAACTAAGGAACATGCTTTAATCTCTATCAACAAGACTGCGGCCATTAATAGGTCAGATGTTGGAGTATTCAAAGATGACCCTTTAATACCACCTTATATTCAAGATATTGTAACGAATGATGTGTATAAGGATTGGAATAGAGACCATAAATCCCAGAAAGTAGATAAAGGACACGTAGTGCCATATTCAGCTATGGATTTCAATCTAACAGCTGCATTGGAAAGTATGTATCTTGAAAATACTAATCCACAAACACCTAGATTTAATGAACATCAATGGGAACAAGTTGAAATGTATGTGCTTAAAACAGTTTCCCCACAATATGGTGATGTAAAGGTTTGGACTGGTGTATTGATTAATGAAAAGACATCACTTAGAATTGGACCGTTATACTTAGCTGACTATTATTGGAAAGTAATTGAATATGTAAAGAATGGGAAAACAGTAAGGGAAGCTTGGCTTGGTGTTAATAACTGGAGTAATGCTGATACTGACCCAACGCATATTGCTACTACTGTTGATAAGGTAAAACAAAAGATAGCGCAGTACTATCCAAAATTAAAAACGGATTTTTAAATAAAAATCCCTATATTTGCATAAAATTATAAGAAATGGGTGGTAGAGCATTAAAGGGTACGTTCCCTAGAAGGTACGAAAGACAAGAATTTGAGGACATAAGTAAGGAATTGACTGAAAGACTTCAGTTAACTTTCAAACGTGTTGATGTACCGTTGTTTTATAAAAACAAGAAGACATTTGGTGATGCTGATATTGTTGTTTCATTAGAGGAGTTAGACGATGAGTTCAACATGCGTGAATTTATAACAACTGAGTATGCGCCAAATGAAATATTTCATAATGGTAATTGCTGGTCTTTTGACTATAAGGAATTACAGATTGACATAATCACTGTATCTGGCGAACATTATGACTCTACGCTTATGTATTTGTCATATAATGACCTTGGTAACTTCATTGGTAGGTTAGCACATGGTCTTGGTCTTAAATACGGCCAAGAAGGTCTTTGGTATGAACATAACTTCAAGGGTTCAAACATAGGTACTATTATGATTAGTAAAGATTATCCAAAAATCTTTAATTTTCTTGGTATTTCATATGACAGATGGGTCGAAGGTTTTGATGAACTTGAAGATATATTCAAATACATTTCTGAATCAAAGTTCTTCAACTGGAAAATGTTTCAACTTAAAGAGTTGAATAAAATTAATAGGGATAGGAACATGAAAAGGGCTTCATATACATCATTCCTTGAGTGGATGGATGCAAATGTTGCTGATGAGGAACATGAATATAAGTTTGAGAAGGATAAAACCCTTTATTTCAACCTATTGAATGAAACATTCCCAGAATCTGATTTGGTAACACAAGTAAGACGATTGGAATATCTTGAATGTAGAAGACTTTATATTCAATCAAAATTTAATGGTGGTGATGTAATGAGGAAATATGGTCTTAAAGATAAGAAACTTGGTGATGCTCTTTCTGGTTTTAAGGAATATGTTGCAGCTGAGTTTGGTTCTTATAACGATTATATAATTCACAACGAAACGCATCAAATTTATGGTGATTTCGAAAAATTCTTAGCGTTAAATGAATTGGAAGTTAGATAAATTACAGAAGGGTGAAACATTTATCACCAGCGAAAAGGGAAACTCTATGGTACCACTAGTTAAATCTGGTCAGGACCATAAGTTAGCCCCTGCAACGTGGGAAAACGTTGCCGTTGGTGATATTGTTTATTGTAAGGTTAAAGGGCGATATTATACGCATTTAGTTAAAGCTAAAAACCAAGACAAAGGTTGCCAAATAGGTAATAATAAGGGTGGGATAAACGGATGGACTAAACAAGTCTACGGTAAAGTAATTGAAATTTTATGACAACAAAAATAACAGTCGAAATCGACATGGATGAAAGATTACCTGAAGAAAGCCGTTATGCTGGGGTAATTGATAATGAAAATTATAAAATGGTCGTCACTGGAAAATCCATAGCTGATTGCTTTAGAAAGCTTTCAGAATCAATGGTTGTAGTTGATGACTTCAGAAAAAATAGAGATTCTATTTAAAAAAAGGGTTATCTTTTATTAATAATTGAATTGTATCATCTAATTTTTTACAGATATTTTTAAAATTAATAACATCCTCGTCAAGTAGTGTAAAAAATTCATTCTCACTTTCAGTTTTTAATGATTCATATCTCTTATGTAACCATTTTTCAACAGTTTTATAATTGTTTGATTCATATAAGTTTATTATACTTATCTTCCTAGAGTTACCAGTCTGCAATTGCTTCAACCTTTTATAAGGGTCATTTTTAGTAATCCCTATTTTGTGGGCCTCGTTCCCATCTTTATCTACTTCGAGGATTAAATATACATATCCCATATGTATAATTATAGTGAATTATCTTGAATTAGTCAATATTTATAGTTATGAATATTGTAAAAAGTTTATTGAAAGAAGCCTTAACTGAGGCATATAATGCTGTAGACGAGATTAATGAGCTAACTAATGATATAATTAATTATTACGCTGAAAATAATTATCCTATGATAAGTAGGATTAATAGACTTGGTATTGGTGAAGATACGATACATTTTAATCAAGAATTTATGGAAATAACATCAGATACAATTGATGTTAATAAATACAGGGTTTTAAAAAATTTAATTAATAGTGGAAAATTAAAAATTTTTCTTGGACGTATTAAATCTAATGGGTTATTTAGTCCAGAAAATTTTACAATCAGTGTTAATATGTATACTCAAAAGTTTGTTGATAATCTCCATTATCAAATGCAGTCAATTGAAAGAAACGATATTAATAGAATAGAATCAAATAATGCAATAATGGTTTTAAAAGTAGCTATTGGTATGACATTTAGAGGAAGTTTTTTACATGAATTAAGACATGCCTATGATGAGTTTACAAGTAATGGTCGTTATGTAACCGATAAAAAAAGCTCTAAATATTATGGTAAATATGACACAGATTCGAGAAAAAAAGATTATACAATGTCACCAGAACAGTATAAAATTTATCTAACATTACCGCATGAATATTGGGCTAGATTTACACAAACAATTAATGGTTTAAATAAATTATTACCATTTGATAAGTATTTTAATGAATTTAAACGTAAAGTTGGCGGATGGGATTTAATTTCACCAAATAATCAAAAAAGACTGAGTAAAGCAGTTTATACGTATTGGCACCTTAAGCCAGCGGTTAATGAAATAAGTGTAAAACATAAAGGTCAATATAATGCTGGCCAAGAACATATCATTTATCCAGCGAGAAATAAAAATATGTTGATTAAGGTTGGACCAATTAATATTGTTGATACTTGGCTACCATTATTTGAAAAATATCCCAATATTTTTCCAAAAGTTTATAAAAGTGGTTTTACAATTAAAAATGGTGAAAAATTTAAATACGTTGTTCTTGAAAAGTTAGATACTGATAAAGTACAAGCTCAATGGGATTTAATCAATGATGCGTTAAATGAAATTGGGGAAAACGATGAGGATTATTTAGAATATTGTTTCGATGATATGGCTATGACGTTTTTAAAGAGTTTACTAAATCCTGAATATCACACTGCAATTTCAACAATGTTACAACAGTTTAAGCCTAATGAGTTTGAAAGTTATATGAAATGGTTTAATTTTATTAGTGAAGTAAATAAATTAGTTCGTCAGATAAAAAATGTCGATGCTATGGACGTTTATGATGGTAATTTTGGTTATGATTCCACTGGTAAAATAAAATGTTTGGATATTTAAAAAGTTTATTGTATATTTGCACAGTATATGAAAAGTATTATTCACATTAATAGACAAGCGATTCAGAAGAATGCTAAGAATAACACAAATGAGCCCGTTATTACTTGTAAAACATATAAGAGTAATGATTATGCCCGTGAGGTTATTATATACGGTTAAGATGGAAAGGAAGCGGCTAGAATCGTGTATTCTCCAGATAAACCGTTGTCTTGTGGGGCAAAAGTTTGGATTGAAACAACTAATGAAATAAAAATTGTAAAATAATTCAAAAATAAATTTGACATTTCAAAAAACTTTCGTATATTTGCATATATTTATTAACAACAACAAAAAATTATAAAATGAAAAAGTTTAACAACATATTAGTCCTTTGTTTATGTGTGCTAGTGTTAGCTAGTGCAACTGGGCAATCTATGTTTTAAATTATTCGTAAAAAACATAACTTGAACCCAGTCTATAACTTAGCTGGGTTTTTTTATGCCGATATGGTCCGAGTGGTCGAAGGCGGCGGTCTGCAAAACCGCATGAGAAATCTCAACGTTGGTTCAAATCCAACTATCGGTTCAAAAATATTATTAAGATGTCAACAGAAATTACAGATTGGTTAGAAAAAAATAGTAATCCAGCAATTGATGAATTAGTTCAAAAACAAGCAATGGCTATTGAATTAAATGAAGCTAAGAAAGCTTTATATAAAGAAAAGCCTATGGCAACACTTCTTTACATAAGAAAGGGTTCCGCTTATTACTTTACATCTCTTGCTGATGGTAGTAGAATTAACTTTACAGTTCCCGTTGATGATATGGGTGATACTGATTATCAATCTCATATGGACGCAAAGTTATTAATTAGGTATATAGTTATCTAATAAATGGGGGTATCGCTTAGCTGGTTTTAAAGCGTTTGTCTTACAAGCAAAAGACCACTGGTTCGAATCCAGTTACCCCTACAGTTCTTTAGCTAAATGGTATAGTGCTTCCTTGACATGGAAGAGGCCGACAGTTCGATTCTGTCAAGAACTACCAAGATGCCCAATTAGCTCAGTGGGAGAGCGGTTGTTTTACATGCAATAGGTCGAATGTTCGATTCATTCATTGGGTACATGAAAAAGATATATGATATGCATTAGGTAAAACTAATGTATGTCAAAAAACAGAAACAGAGCTAAACTGTATAAAGCGAAGGATGGATTTGAGTATAATCGTTTATTACTTAAAATGCTTTATCCACCATATTATGATGAAGGTTGGAATCGGAGAATAATAGATTTTCCTAATCATAAGTATAGGGCATATAAGACTTGGAAGTATAATAGAAAAACTAAGTGGAAATGAAGAAAAGATTTGATGCGTTGTAACACTCTAATGTGTACAATGCAAAATGGAAAAAAGAAACATTAAGTTGTATGAAAATACAACTAACAACAAGACTTTTAAACTATGTCATTACCAACAAGAAGGTATATGTTGTTTAAATTGCGCTAAAGCAAGTAGAAGAGACTATTTTTTTTATGACTACAGCAACGAAAGACATCATTATCCAAGTTGGAAGTTGATTAGTAAGAATAAGAAGCAATGGATGCCGAAACAATTTAAGATTGAGGAAGAAAAACCTAATCGTTTTTTTAGTAGAGGTGAGATTACTTGGTAATTGCGACATCAAGACATATAAAAGTGTCGGGATAGTTTTAAAATTTAAAACTTGTCGTATAATTGCGACATTTCGCCAGATAAAATGGCGAATATGGGGGTGTGGTGGAATGGTAGACACGGCAGACTTAAAATCTGCTGGGCGTAAGCCCGTGAAGGTTCGACTCCTTTCATCCCTACATATGGTTCTGTAGCCCAATCGGGAGAGGCGATAGTTTTAGAAACTATACAGTGTGGGTTCGAATCCCATCAGGACTACAAGGATAATAGAGTTATTAGCAAAAACAACCTTAAATGTATGGAGCTAATTGGCAACTGGAATAGACAGTAAATGGCTGAGTGGTGGAATGGTAGACACGCATGTCTAAGAAGCATGTGCCCTTACGGGTGTGAGAGTTCGAGTCTCTCCTTGGTCACATGGTTTATTATTATGACAATATGCGTCATTTGGTTTGTAAGCCTTATTCAAAGGAAAACTTACATAAGATGGCGGTTGAATTGGACATCAAGAGATGTTGGTTCCATAAGAATCATTATGATATACCTAAGAGAAGAATTGAGGAAATTGGTAAGAAAGCAACCCTTATTAGTCCTCGTGAAATATTGGCGATAATAAAAGGGATTGATAATGGCGAAGAAGTTAACAAGGGATGAACAAATAAAGCATTCTGAGAAGTATATAGAGTTTCTTACAACTAGGTTAGCATCTAGTAATTATAAAGCGGTAGCAAGTAAGGAAGAGTATGCTGATACAAAGGCTAAATTAGATAAGGAAAGGTTAATACTTAGGATATTAAAATAAATATGGTTCTGTAGCCCAATTGGAAGAGGCAGTAGGTTCAAACCCTACACAGTATCGGTTCGAATCCGATTAGGACTACTAAAGATGATTTCAGCAAACAAATAGGATAAAAATTTACACTTAAAATGCAAATCGAAAGGGTTCAAGTCCCTAAAAATCATCTTGTTTTTCGGCCTATAGCCCAATGGTTAAGAGGCAGCAGGCTTAAACCCTGTCAAGTATGGGTTCGACTCCCATTAGGCCGACATTATGTTTTACGTTATACAAGAGAATCTCTTTAAAGAGCATCATTACAAATTATTATTAGATACAATGAGTCGTTTCAAGTTTGAATACGATATAGTTAAGTATATTCCATTCGCTGAAGACATTTACGAGTGGTATGATTCTGAAACTAAGCCTGAGGGATTCATACCTAAGAGATATGAAACGGATAAAACTAAAGTATTTTGTTTTGGTGCTGTGGGAATGGCTGTAGCGGCTGAAAAAAGAAATTGGAAGCCAAGTTCAATGATGAATGCCAATCACGATTATAATGTTTACGGTCCAAAATATGGTCTTGAAAATATGCTTAACGGTGATGGTATCGTAATCAATTTTGGTGATAAAGTACCATTTGATGATGAATATTTCTTTGCTAGGCCAACGCTTGATACAAAATCATTTTCTGGTAAAGTATACTCAAGGGGAGCTTGGAATGATTATACTAAGATATGTGAAGATAATAGTATATCTAAAGTTCTATCAAAAGAAACTCAAGTTTTAATTTCGCCAGTTAAACACATACAACAAGAAGTTAGATGTTGGGCCGTTGGCGGTAAGATTGTAACCGCAAGCTCATATAAGATTGGTAATCGTATAGTTTATACTAATTATGATGATGAATCCTTCTTCACTAACTTTGCACAAAAAATGATAGATATATATCAACCAGCCGAAGCGTTTGTAATTGATATTGCTGTAAGTAATGATGAATTAAAGGTAATTGAAATAAATAGTATTAATTCAGCTGGATTCTATGAATGTAATATGATAAAATTAATATCCGCTTTGGAAAATCACTTCAATTAAGCTACTTTCGAGTAGCTTTTTTGCTTTATAAGATATTTATTTGTATGAAGGAATTGATTAAGGCATTACTTAAAGAGAGTTTAAATAAAAAAAGATATATTGGTCAATGTGACATGCTTAGACGTAAATCTGATGAGAATGAACAATATTGGGATATTATGATGAAAAATCGTAAGAAAATATCCTTTAATACTTTTATATCTAATGTCGATATGTCGGAAATGTTAGATTCGGATGAAAATCCTAAGACATATATTCAAGATTCCTTGAAAACTGACCCAGAAACAGCAACATACGTTTCTAGTTGGGGAAATAAAGAAGCGATGTTTTTACAAACAGCTGGATTCGAATTCATTTTCGTTTAATACATAGAAATGAAGAATACTATAAAACAATTATTACGAGTAGCCTTAAACGAAGCTGAATATAATTATCATGTAAGCCATAGTTCAATGCAATTAAATAACAACCCAGAACCACATGGTTCTGATAATATATTTATGATGCAAGGTCGTGGTACTGGTCACTTTGGTTCTGGTGTATATTTTTCAACGTATACATGCGATGAAAAACAAGACTTTGACCAGAAATATGGTCAATATGGTTCCAAGAGCTTAGTACGAAATCCAAACTTAATGAATGTTAGTTCAAATTTATATCGTGTTGATTTCGATATATACCAAAACCTTTATAGAGTAACGTCAACTAATCACGCTGAAATATTATTTAAAACTCTTAAGTTTATTAATGAAACATTTTATCGTTTCTCTAGTGATTACAAAGATACAAAACAGATTCCAACCGATTTATCGAATAAATATATCTTGATTAAAAATAATCTTAATCAATTGAAATTAGAATGCCCAAAGTATAGAGATTTTATTAAAATGTTATTAACCGCATTTAATGACTATACAGCTCCACGGGATGGTACTAAGAATGATTACTCGGCCTCATTTTCAACTAGAATAATGGAATATAATGGTTATAATGGTGTAAACGTCAGTAAAATTAAAGGTTATGATAATACTCTTCATGGTTCTGTTATTTATGATATGTCAAAGGTTGATGGACAACCAAGACCTGTAAAAGACATTAATATGTTCTGTAAGATTAAGAACAATGCCGCTGGTGAGGACTATAGTGGTAATAAATATAATGACCTTAAATTTAAACTATTAAGTAATAAACCATTAAGTTATATGGATTTTGAGTTTATTAATGGTATGGATACCAGAGACCAACTATTAATATTTAAGCGATATAATAAATTTGTACCTGAATATTCATTAGAATATCTAAACGATTACTGTAAATCAATTTACTTCAAGACTCTTGAGAGTAAAATGGTTAGTGGAATGATGGATGAAGAGCTAACGCCTAAGATATTAGATACAATTATTAAGAATGGTTATGGTCGTATAATATATAATGAAAACATTCGTTTCCAGAATACAACATTATTAGGTTATGCGCTATCAATGTTATGGAGATTTGATGATGAAGACATTGAAAATCTATTAATGAACATTCCAAGAGCCTTAAATGAGGATGAAAAGTACTATTTAGGCGAGTTTTATAAGGAAAATGGACCTAATTATCCTAATTTAGAAAAATACTTTAAAAAATATTTGTCAAATCCAAATTAAGTTCGTATATTTGCATTGTAATTAACAACAAGAGTTCATTAGAAGGGTCAAAAAAAAGTTTTTTAAAAATAATCAAAAAAAAACTTGACAATTCAAAAACTTTTCGTATATTTGCATATATTTATTAAAGTAAACAAAAAGTAACAAACAATTTTAAACAGAATAACATGAAAAAGACATATACATATTATCAACCGAAAACGCAAGGGGGCAAAACTCCTAACGGACAGGGTATGTCGTATTCAGAAGAAGAAATTTAAAATTCTTTAGCGTATAACACTAACCCCAGTCTGATTAAATTCTAACTGGGGTTTTTTATTTTCGGGATGTGGACTAATGGCTTAAGTCACCTGCTTTGGGAGCAGGGCATCATGGAGGTTCGAGTCCTCTCATCCCGACAGAATAGTTCTTTTAAATATCCACATGTGTAGTCAATTGGAAGACGACTCCCTTTGGAGCGGAGACTGGGTGTAAAAGCCTTATGCAGGTTCGAGTCCTGTCATGTGGACTAATAATATAGTTTAAAAGACTATATGAGTAGAGATGATTAGTATTATTAATAATTAATTAGGAAGTACAACTAATGAAAGTTAATGTGAAACTCTGATTAAAAATATAGTGAATGTAGAGACGCTCCCTTGAGGTTGGGGGAAATTTAGATGTAAGCTCTAATATTATTAACATTATCTCATGGTGTAACGGTAGCACTGGACGTTCTGAGCGTCTAAGCCTAGATTCGAATTCTAGTGAGATAACTGAAATATTCCTTCATGGTGTAATGGTAACACTGGTGTTTTTGAGGCATTAGTTCTGGGTTCGAATCCTAGTGAAGGAACTGAAATGTGGTGTAATGGTTGAGCATCCTACGTTTTGAGCGTGGCTGGGTATGGGTTCGAATCCTATCATTTCAACAAAGTAAAGAAGTAATCTGTTAGCTGTTATCCGTGGCTAACGTGGTGAAGAATAAGTCTTTATGATTAAATTAACGGATAAATTGGGATGATACTCAGGGCAAGTCGGACAGTCTGTAAAACTGAACCGCATAGGGTTCGAGACCCTTCCATCCCACACAGATGTATAGTCTGAAATTGATAAAAAGGATTTATCGAAAACATATTAGTAAGAATTTGTATAACAAATGCAAAGGCTTAAAAAACAAGATAGGTGAAATGCCTAACAAGGTACAAAGGATGAAAATGTGTAAGTAGGTAAATGTAAGTATTGATAAAGTATGGTTATATTGAAGTTGCTTGAAAGTATAGCTAATGAGTGTGATGGTGGCACTAGGGGAATAGCATTTGCATTTCGGTCCCCTTAGAATTGGTTCGATTCCAATATTAGTTATAGGAGTAAAGTATTTGGGAAACCGCCAACGTTGGAGAGTTGGGCCTGTCTGTAAAACAGGTGTCTTTCGGCTGAGTGAGTTCGAATCTCATGTTTCCCACAGTTTAATGCCTCCAAAGCATATATGGTGATGTGCCGCACTTGTAATGCGGTGAAGTTGATTCGAGTTCAACTGGAGGCTCAAGAGTAGGTTCAGCAACAAAAATTCTAAGCCTGTTAAGCTAGGGGTTGTAGGTTCGAGTCCTATACTGTCCTTTGGGGCGGTTAGCTCAATTGGTAGAGCACTATAAAGAAAAAAAACTACTCTGTATGTGCCTTCTTCGCATAGTGGTCGATTGTACTGGTTTTGTAAACCAGCGGAGTAATCCCACGTCAGTTCGAATCTGACAGAAGGCTCACAAGCAGTAACTGGTCTGCGAGAAAGAAATCCAGCGTTGGAGAACGTAAAGCTCACATGCAGATGAAGTGTTACGATAGCACACCGTCCTTCCAAGTCGGTGGCGTGGGTTTGACTCCCATTATCTGCTCTAAGCTATGGGAACGTTTAGGATTTTTATTGCATTGGCTGTTGTCAAGTGGCGTAGAAAATTCAACTTATGGGGGTGTTAAAATGGTAAAACTATATTCTGATAAGAATATATTCTGCAAAATAAACACAAAAAAAAGCAATCTGTAAATCGCAACAACGTTGGTGCAACTCCAGCCGCCCCCACATATTTTGTTAAAAAAGAAAAGTGATGAACACAATGAACATGGTTAAAAGTAAACGAAAATGTAAACAGTAAGCTCCCTCTTGAGATTAGAGGGAGATGTATATCCCTTCTTAGCTCAATTGGTAGAGTACGTGGCTTTTAACCATGGGGTTGTGAGTTCGAGCCTCACAGGGGGGACATGGGTTCCTAGCAAAATTTGGTGTTGCTACTGGCTTTTAACCAGTCTAAAAAAGGGTTCGATTCCCTTGGGGCCTACACTTGACTTCATAGCAAAATTGGTAAGGCACCTGACTTTTAATCAGGGTTCCGAAAGGAAAGTCTGGGTTCGAGTCCCAGTGGGGTCAGATAATCAAGGTTAATTCACCTGCACGTGGTGATTATTGCATACTAGAAATAGTAACTAAGAGATTAACAGAGTTCTTTGATTTATAAAATAAATGTTGAATTATCAATATTTATATGTATATTTGCAAAACAAGAAAGAGAATTCGTAGCTGAGGTTAATTACCTTAGAGGAAGTTCGCCGCAACTAAACCTAATTTGGGAGAATAAGTAAGTATCTGAAAGTTCGTTATTACCAAAGAAGTTGCAATCCAAACAGTTCGAGGGTGTCGGTTTCCTTATGAGAACGGGTTGGAGCAGTCAGATAATGACCATTCGAAAGGATGAGATAAATTACGAATTAAAACAGAACGGCGGCTAAGCTCACTTGTATTTAAAAATGACTCCAAAGCTCATGTGGAAGAGCTATCGGTTCTTACCCGATAGGTTGTGGGTTCGAACCCCACTGGTGTCACACAAAACATGCAGAAGTCGTATAACGATTATTATAGGACGCTTCCAACGTTCGGACGAGGGTTTGACTCCCTTCTTCTGCTCAAAAAAAAAATATTTCATTTCGAAATGAATTTTTTGCTCTTTTGTAATATTTATTAATATGAAATGGACTGAAAAAGAAATTGAAATTGCAATTTCGTTAATTAAAAATGGTTTAAAATATACAGAAATTGGTGATGTGTTGAATAAATCATCTGATTCAGTTAGAAATAAATTAAATGAATTTGGTTTAAAATATTATGATTTTATTAATGAAAAACGTTATTGTTTAGAATGTAATAATGAATTTATCGTTACTAAAAATAGTGAAAAAAAATTTTGTAATAATAGTTGTTCAACAATATTTAATAATAAATCTAGGGTTAGGACAATAAAAAAATGTTTAAATTGTAATGATGATATTAAACATCACAGAAATTTTTGTTCTAAAGAGTGTGAATTCATTTTTCGTAAAATGGAATTTTTTTTAAAAATTGAAAATGGTGATACAACATTATACGAAAAACACTATAAAGATTATTTAATAAAAAAATATGGTGCTAAGTGTATGGAATGTAATTGGTGTGAAATAAATCAGACAACTGGTAACGTTCCGATACAATTAGAACATATTGATGGTAATTCAGATAATAATTCGTTGGATAATTTGAAATTATTATGCCCAAATTGCCATTCGTTAACCCCAACATTTGGTAATTTAAATAGGGGTAATGGTAGAGAAAAAAGAAGATTAAAAAGACAAACAATGCGGAAGTAGCTCAATTGGTAGAGTACGACCTTGCCAAGGTCGGGGTTGCGAGTTCGAACCTCGTTTTCCGCTCAATATTATATCTCACAGCTCAGACGGGAATTCGATTTTCCTCTTCTGCTCTAAATAGAAATTTATCCGCCTTTATAGTTTAGCTGGAAAAATATTTCTGTGGTATGGAGATGTCCTCGATTCGAATTCGGGTGAAGGCTCAAAAAGACGTAGTAATACGTCTTTTTTTGTTTATAGTTAGATATTTATAAATATGATTAAAAAATTATTAAGTGAAGCTTTGAGTGTTTATAGTTATTTAACTGAACAGGAAGATGATTTTGACCCATTATCACATGGAATTCAACCAGACCCAGATGAAGTTGATGATACAAATATTTGTTACTTAAAAATTTCAGGTGGTAACAGTAAGTTAGATTGGCCTTATTTATCATTACCAGCAGGCTATACATGTCCAAATGCTATTTCGTGTAAGAGTTTTGCGGCTAAATCTCACCATAAATTTAGTGATGGTTCTTCATTAAAAAAAGCTAGTGAATTAACAAAATTTGGTTGTTTCGCTGCCAGAGCACAAGCGCAATATCCAGAATTAAATAAAAATGTTTTTAGTAATCTAAAATTATTAAATATTGCGGCTAAATCTGGTGGTGTTGATGCAATGGCGAAACTGATTTTAGATTCGATTAAACATGCTAGGTTAGAAAATATAAGAATATTTAGAATACACGAAGGTGGTGATTTTTTTAGTAAAGATTATATGGCAGCGTGGATAAAAGTAGCGAATGCACTTCCAAATACAAATTTTTATACACATACCACATCATTACCATTTTGGATAGCGTTAAAATCTATAATGCCAGATAATTTAATTTAATTGCATCTTTTGATGACTCTAGTGATTCAAACAAAGAACTAATTTTAAAAAATGGTTTAAGATATTCAAAAGTGGTTTATTCAGTTGATGAAGCAAAGAGATTGAAGCTAAAAATTGATTATGATGATACTTTAGCTTGTTGTAGTAAAGAAAATTTTGCATTACTACTTCATGGTGGGCAACCAGCTGGTTCAGAAGCATCAAAAGCTGTTCAAATAAATAAAAAAGCTGGCGATTATGATAAGATTAAAAAATTACACAAAATAAATAAACCCTATAGGGATAAATTAATGAAATAAAGAGGAGCAATCCTCTTTTTTTATTTGGTAGATACATAAAACATTAGTATCTTTGCACAATGTTTCCGTTAAAGAATTATAAATATGAAATTCCAAAGGTTGATGACCTTGGAGCTTTTGGTGTTAAACGTAAATTTGACACACATACAGGTGTTGATTTATATTGCAATAAAGGCGATATAGTATTTGCTATAGAAGAAGGTACCATCGTAGCAATTAAGCCATTTACGGGCGAAATAGCTGGATTTCCATGGTGGAACGATACTTGGGCTTTGGCCGTTGCTGGTAAATCTGGTATTATCAATTATGGTGAGGTATATCCTTGGGAAAAATGGTCAGTTGGTGATAAAATTAATGAAGGTGATTTTGTCGGCTTCGTAATTCCAGTATTAAAGGTTGACAAGGGTAAGGTCCCATCAACTAGTATGCTCCATCTTGAACTTTATCATGAATATAACGGTGAGTGGATTGCTTGGGAATTAGATTCACCACAACCAGCAAACCTTCTAAATCCAACCGAATTGTTACTTTTAAATTTATAATGATATTTATTTGTAATACAACTTAAAATCTGTATTACAAAAATATGAATATTATAGAATTTACTGAAAAGTACAATACTTTTTATAGCCCTTTACATGATTGGGTAAAAGAGTGCACATTATTATATTACGAGAGAGATTTCCTTAATAGTTTAATGGATAATAAATTTACGATTAATCTACATAGTCGTCAAATGAATATCACACAATTAATGGCAGCATATGCTGCATATAATTTAATTTTTGGCGATGAAGAATCCATAGTTTATTTATCATGTAAAAATGATTTATCAAAAAGATTTGTTGAACGTGTTAGATTAATAATTCAAAATTATATAGAAAAGAATAATCTTAAAGAAGATGAATTTATTGCGATTAATAATCAACAAAAAATCGTATTATGTAATGGAAATATTTTTGCTGGTAAGTCTGCAACAATTGATGCAACTAGGGGTTATACGCTAACTAAATTGTTAATTGATAACGCTGGCCATATAGATAATTTAGAGGTAATATATTCAGCGTTAATTCCATCTTTAGCTAGTAGAAATTCAAGCATTCACATGGCTGGTCAACCAAATGGAATTACCTTTTTTACTAAATTAGCTACTGAAGATAATAACTATAAAAAACTAAAATATCACTATACGTTAAATCCAATTCGATTTAATCCAGAGAATATTAAGATGATTAGGAAAAATATTAGTAATGAAAAACTTTGGCAAGAAGAGATGGAATTAAAATTTATTGAAGTTGATAAGCCAAACAAACGTAACATAGTCCAATTTAGAATTCCAGATACACTTTACAATGACGTAGCTAAGCGTTTAATGGAATTAGATTGTTCTTTATCAGATTATATGAGGCGTTTAATAGAAAAAGATTTGCAACCCAGTAAATAATTTGGTATATTTGCGATATGATAAATCAAGTAACAATAACTTCTGATGATGAGAAAGACCCTAAGATAGTTTTCTCTAAACCTGAGTTTATACCTAAACCAACTTCAAAAGAAGAAATGTCCGAAATGTTAATTAAGGATATTGGTTTATTAACTGAGGGATTAACAATAATGGTACAAACAGCACACTTAAACAATTTTGCTAAAAGGGAAGACCTTATTGCGGCAATAATTAAAACAATTAATGATGGAAACAAAGAAAATAGTGAGGGAAGCCCTCTTGAAACAAACTGAGCGTAAATATCCGTTCGGATGTGTAATGATTTATCTTGATACTGACCCTAAAGATTGGGCTAATCTGCAAAAGTTAGTTGATGAGGATGATGTGTATTTTGGCACTGAAGATAATGTTGGTTTTGGGCGTGAAATGGAGCCACATGCTACGATATTATATGGTATTGAACCATTCGTACCAGATGAGGAAGTTGAAGCCCTTATTAAGCAGATAACGAAGCCTAAGATTAAATTACATACGATTTCAGCTTTCAAGAATCTTGATTTTGAAGTATTGAAATTTGATATTGCCAGTAAAGCGTTACATGTTTTAAATACTCTATTTAGAACACTTCCACATACCCTTACGTATCCTGAGTATCACCCACATGCTACAATTGCTTACCTTAAGAAAGGCAAGTCTGATACGTATGTTGAGAAGATGGGAAAGTTTGTTGGAATTAATGCTATTCCAAGTAAGGTTGTATATTCAAAACCAGATGGTACCAAAAAAGATTATAAATTATAGTTGCAGAATAAGAATTTTATCAGTATATTTGCACTATATTTATTGATAAAGGAAAATGAATAAGAGACCGAGTAGTAAATCAATAAATAATCTAAAGCCAGTGATAACAAAGAAAGAGGAGCCGTTAAATAAGTTACCGCCAAAAAAAATGGTTATAACTAAACAGGGCATTGAGTATGTTGAACCTAGAGTAGAAGTTAAAAAGAAGGATAACAATAAGTATCATAAAATTTTAGCTAATGAGTCTAGTCAAGTGTTTAAGGAAGCTGGGGATAGAGTAGCAAAGAAAGAGTTAAAATGGGCCTATTATACAACGGAAAACAATATAGGTGTCCATTATTATTTAATACTAAATGAATAAAAATGAGCTTAAAAGCTAAAGTTTCAGAAGATTTAAAGACAGCGATGAAAGAAAAGAATGCTGTCAAGTTAGGAATATTAAGGGTGTTAAAAGCTGAGGTTGAAAGAAACGAGCAAACATCTGGTGGTAAAGTTGATTTGACCGATGGTGAAATCGTTAAGTTGGTTAAGAAACTTGTTGATTCTATTAAGGAAACAACAAATGATGCTGTTGAAATTCAAGCGTTGGAAGTGTATTTACCAAAACAAATGACTGAACACGATATTAATCTTGTTATAGGTGTTGTGAAGAAGTCTGGCATTTCAAGTATGGGTGAAATAATGAAATATTTCAAGTCATATCACGATGGTCAATATGATGGTAAATTATTAAGTGACCTTGTAAAAAAAGCAATATAATGCAACTTTCATTGTACGAAATATTCCCAATTATATTTTTTCATTGGGTATTTGACTTTGTGTTTCAAACACATTGGCAAGCAACTAATAAGAGTAAAAATATTAATGCCTTATTAGCACATACTGGTATTTATTCCGCTTCTTGGCTAATACCAATGTACTTTATATTTTTACATGTATTGAAACAACATGATTTTGTTTATTGTTTAAACATTAGCTTAATGTTTGTTACAATTACGTTCATCTTCCACACAATAACAGACTTTTTCACGAGTAGATTAAACTCTTGGCTTTGGGCTAAGGGCGATGTACATAACTTTTTTGTAAGCGTTGGTTTTGACCAAGTATTACACTATGTACAACTATTTTTAACGTTTTATTTATTAAAATTAATATAATGACAAGTAAAGAAATTCACGAATCTTTAGACAAGATGTTGGAAAACCCTAAGAGTAAAAACTTTTTAGGTCACTTAGTAAAGAACTACTTTCCAACAAGTAATGTAACTAAAGTTCTTGCCCGTCCAGTGGGGCCATTTAAGTGTGTGATAACTGGTGTGAAGTTAGTTTCAATTGATGAAATTTTAGTTGGTATTAACACTGAAGAATATAAGAAAGATTTCTTTGATTCTCTTCAAAATGCGTTAAGTGAGAACTTTAATGCTATGTCACCAATGATAAAGTTCTTGAATGGTAGACAATTAGCCTTTACAGGTAAGGAGACGACAACTTATATGTCGTATAACGGACTTCAAGAGTTCTATAATTGGGTTATTGATAAATCATTGAAGAATGATAAGCACATTAACTGGTTATTGGGGTCAGTTAGAAGAAATATTTATGGAACAGTTGATGTTCCAGCTAAACCAAAGGTTCCAAAACCTACGTTTGCAACCTATAGTCTAGGTGAAGTAGGAGCCTTTAAAAAGTTAATGGAGAATTTTAAAGATGAAGCTGAGAGTTGATGTTTCCGATGGTAAAAATGTTTTATTTATAAGTGATTTTCACTTATTTCATAAGAACGTAATTAAATTCGATAATAGACCGTTTGTTACCGATAATGGTGAAGCTGATTTAAAAACCATGCATGACACTATTATCAAGAATTGGAATTCTGTTGTATCGAAAAACGATGTTGTATTCTATCTAGGTGATTTAATATTTGGTAGAAAAGAATGGGCCGATGACATCTTAAAACAGCTAAACGGTAAAATCCATTTTATAATGGGTAATCATGATGACTATAAAGAAATAGTTAGCCATAATCGTTTTGAAACAATAAGTGATTTGGTTGATTTAAAAATTACTGGTGCTGATAAAGAGTATACATTCGTTCTATGTCATTATCCAATCTATTCTTGGAATAAAATTCATCATGGAAGTTTCCATATTCACGGCCATACGCATGGTAACATGCATCATGGTGAGGATGCCAGCTATTACGTTGGTAGAAAAGTAATGGACGTTGGTTGTAACATAATTAATTATACACCAATTTCGTATAAAGAAGTAATTAAAAAACTAAATAATTAAAAAATGAGTATACGTAAAAAGTTAAATCTTACAAGTCAAAGTCCTAAATTGAGAGAGTTTATAGATAAGCTTCAAAATGAAGCGGTTCAAGAAATGCCGTTAGAAAATACGCTTTATGGTATTGGTGAAATTGATGAACTGGACGAAGCTATTGAAGACGATGAGGATACTGAATATCCATCAAATGGCGATAGTTTTAGTATTAGTTTTATTGAATTTGCGATAATCAATGAATACCTTTATGATATATATCGTAAAGAATCGGACGATTTATTTGTTGATAGCTATGGTACAACTGATAGCATTGGTAGGATTTATTATGGTACGCCCTATAACGTAACCAGCGGTTGGTTCTTTAATACAAAATTTAAGAATAATTCAGCCGAATATCTTTTCCAAACAAAAATCTTTATGGACGGTAGTAGAGCTATTGTAACTCAATTGCATATATCGCCTAAGATTGGGATTACAACTAAGAAGTTGAATGACGTGTTTAAAAAGATTAAATCATTGGCGTTTAACAACTCAAAGTATAAAGGTAAGTGTCTTGAGGTTAAATTGATTGATGGTAGCTTTAAGGGTATTGATATTATTGATATGGCCCAGTACAGTACTAATTTAATTTTGTCAAAGACACAGGAAAAGTTTATTAAGCATTTCATTAGCCGTGTTAAAAGAGGTGGTAGAGCTAGGTATTTGTTGAATGGTGAGCCAGGTACAGGTAAAACTGAAAGTATTCGTGATATAATTAAGGCTCTTACACCAGAAATTACCTTCATCATACCAAAATTCTCAACTGGTGAGGATTTATCAGTAATCCTTGAAGCTTGTGAAATATTTGAAGGTGGTGTAATAATAATGGATGATATTGACCTATACTTAGGGTCTAGGGATAGGGGTAGTTACACCAATTTGCTTGGTCAATTTTTATCATTCTTTGATGGTGTTAGAAAAAGAAAGATTAGTCTTTTGGCATCAACAAATGATAAAGGATTGGTGGATAAAGCGGCTGAAAGACCAGGTAGGTTTAACATGACACTTGATTACACATTCTTAACACCAGAACAAATCGAAGGTGTTTGTAAAATACATTTACCTGAAGAATATTGTATCAAAGAAGTCTTCGATGCGCTTTCAGATAGGATTGCTGGTAAACAAGCTAAGATTACTGGTGCCTTTATTGCTAACTTGGCTGAGAACATTAAAGAAATGGCTACAGATAGTGAGAATTGGACAATTGACGATACAATTGATTTAATTAAGGAATCTTATAAAGGATTCTATATGACTCAAGCGGATAATAGGTCAAATATTGGTTTTAAACTCGATTAAGCTTGTTTTTTTAAATATTTTTGGTATATTTGTAACATGCCGATAATACAAAAACCAAAAATTAGAATTCAAAACATTCATACCGATGAAATATTCCCAATTTATAATGGGGACGGTGATGCAATGGTTGTTACAAAACAAGAAGCTGCTGATGTGATTCAAGAGCTTATTGAAAGTAGTCATCATAAAACCTTAAAGAACGCTATGGGTAATTTAGCCAAAGAGTTTGAAGGTACATTAAATACTCATTTTGAGCTTTATGTAAAAGATAGACTAGACCAGTTAAATAAAGATATTGATGCTTATCTTAGCACTAGATTAGATTCTCTATGTGCTAAGATATTCAATCAAATAATCGAAAGACGCTTTAATGAAGAAGTTGAGCGTAGAGTCACAAAAAGATTAAATGAACGTAGTAAATTTTAAACGATGAAAAAATTTAGACTTACAATTGATAATTTTTTCACCCCAGATGAATGTAATGAGTTAATTACATTAGGTGAAGAAAGAGGTTTTGGTGAATCTTTAATTAGAACTAAAGATGGTGAAGTCATGGATAAATCAATTCGTGATAATGATAGGGTTGTCTTTGATGACCCTGAATTAGCGCAAAAGCTTTGGGAAAAGATTAAAGAACATGCACCAGATATTGATGATTGGAAACCTTATGGTTTAAATGAACGTTTAAGGTACTATCGTTATAAAGATGGCCAACAATTTAAACCACATTTAGATGGAGCCTTTAAAAGAGGTGAGGGTGATTTAAGTTTGGTAACAATGCTTATGTATCTCAATGAAGAGTTTGATGGTGGTGAAACAACTTTCATCTTAGATTTTACTAAAATTAAACCTAAGACTGGTATGGTATTATTATTTGACCATAAAATATTACATTCTGGGATGCCAGTAACTAATGCGGTTAAATATGTTTTAAGAACAGACATAATGTATAAAAAATGAAAAATATAACAATTTTTAGTGGTGCTGGCATAAGTGCTGAATCAGGTATACCAACATTTCGTGATGTTAAAGGTGGTCTATGGTACAATTATAAAATAGACGAAGTTGCAACACATGAAGCTTGGGCAAATACACCTGAGAAGGTACTTGCGTTCTATAATGATAGACGTAATGCACTTAGTACCGTTGAACCAAATGATGCGCATAAGGCTATTGCCAGTCTTGAAGAAAGATTCAATGTAATAGTTATAACACAAAATGTTGATGACCTACATGAACGTGGTGGTTCTTCAAAGGTTTTACATCTTCACGGTGCATTAAAACAAATGAGGGGTGTTCGTAATCCGAATAAACTTTACGATTGTACCGAAGATATAAAGATTGGGGATAAATGCCCTAAAGGGTCTCAATTAAGGCCACATCTTGTGTTATTTGGTGAATACCCTTATAGCGTTGATGAATCGTATCAAGCATTACGTAATTGTGATTATTTGTTAATCGTTGGTACTGGTTTTGATATTGGTTATACTGCTGGTATGATAAAAGAGTGTAAGAAGGACACTAAAATAATCTATATTGACCCTAAACCTAGTTTAGCGTTAAAGTATATTGGTTTAGAGGTAACTTACCTTAAGAAAAAGGCGGTTGAAGGTGTTACTGAAGTGGTAAACCAAATTTTAAATAATGAGATATGAGTGTAATAGTTTTTGAATTAAAAGATGAGCATATAAAATTGCTTAAGCAATTAAGTTGGACATCAAGTGACAAGATAATTGTTAGTGTTGATGATGTAAGTGAACAATTATTGTTTGGTGAAAATAATGTCTATGAGGCAATAGATATGATATTAAATGGTAAACCAGCCGATTTTGACCCACTTAATACTGAAGAATTTCCAGAATATTCGCCTGAACAAATTGCTGCATGGGATACGTTATTATCTGAGTTACCAACTGCATTAAACATTATTTTATATAATTGTAGTTTTGAGACGGGTACGTACAAGACGAAATTCAATCAAAGAGTATGGAAAAAACTAAACAATACAAGTTCGAATTAAGCGAACCTGAAGCTAAAAAATATGAGGAGTGGTTAAAAACTCTTCCTAAATTAGAAAATGGTGCTTTTGGTGCCGCTGGGGGTGGAATTTGGTTTAAATTTGTACCCACTGGAATTGGAACAATTATCACCGCAGGTAGGGTAGATGTTCCTGAATTAGATATAAACTTAACCGATTATGATGATTGGTAACCAAAATAAATTAAAAATCAAATGAAATTCGAAGAACTAACCGAAGAAATTATTGCCGAAGCAAAACAAATCTATCAAAATAAGGAACTACCATGGGATACTAGAATGGGTAAATTAGTTGAAATGTTTGGTAAATCAGAAAGAACAGTTAGAAAATGGTGTTCCGAACGCTTAGGATTTAAAGAAAAGATTGATATTGAACCAGAGCAATATGAAATTGCAAAACAAAGAAAAGCAGATAAAACAAAAAAACGCTTTTTAGTCACTTGGGCTCAGAATAATACAAATATTCATACCCCATTTTTTGACAATATGAAAGCTTATGCTGATTTTTTAGGTGCAGATATTCATGTTATCGCTGGTAGATATAAAAATCCCACATCTGTTTTTGCTGATAGTGAATTTGACTTCTGGGCTGATGAAGTATTACCTTATTTGGATGCTAATCGCCATGATATTCATAAGTATCTATCAATTATGTCAGATATTAAGATTCAACCAACGGCTATTAATCCGATGTCAGGACTTGAAGGTATGTCAGGTATTAATTCATGCGTTTTTGGGTCACCAAAGGTACAACTTGAAATGATACCAGTGCTTAACAATAATAAGCCAAAAATGATGCTCACAACTGGTGCTTGTACATTAAAAAACTATACCGATTCAAAAGCTGGTAAGAAAGGTGAATTTCATCATACATTAGGGTTTGTAATTGTTGAAATTAAGGATACTGATACTTTCTTTGTTAGACAAGTAACTGCAAATGATAAAACAGGTGATTTTACCGATTTATTTTTCAGAACTGTTGATGGCGAGGTAACTAAAGTGGATAATATTGAAGCTATTATTTTAGGTGACTTGCATTATGGACACCATGACCAAGAAGTATTAGATAGAACGCTTGACCTATGTACATTAGTTAAACCAAAACACGTTGTTTTACATGATGTGTTTGATGGTAACTCAATCAGTCACCACGAAATGAAAAATCCATTTATTCAATATGGTAAAGAAGTGCTAGGAACTAATTCACTGGAGAATGAAATTAACAACATGTTAAATGGGTTAAAGGCTTTTGAACAATTTGAAAATGTTGTTATAGTTAGAAGTAATCATGACGATTTTTTAGACAGATGGTTAACCAATGAAGATTGGAAGAAACAACCAACGACAAAAAATTCATTAGTTTATATGGAATATTCAGCTATGTTGTTAAAACAATATGGTAAAGACCCACATAATGTTAAGGGTGTAATACCAGAGATTATTAACCAGAATTTTCCTAAGTTTAAGACTCTTGGCCGTAGTGATACTTATAGAGTTAAGAGTTGGGAGCTTGGACAACACGGTGATGTTGGTTCTAATGGTAGTAGAGGTTCATTACTTCAATTTAGAAAATTAAATACTAAGATTGTTGTGGGACATTATCACTCACCAGGTCGTAAAGATGGTGCTCTCGCCGTAGGTACCTCAACCACCCTACGAGTTGGGTATAACATTGGTCCAAGTAGCTGGTTACAATCACATGTAATTATCCATAAAGATGGTAAAGCTCAACACATCAATTTTATTAATAACGAATATACAACATTAAATGGGATTTAAAAATCCCATTTTTTATTTGCACTAATAGAATATTCTTAGTATATTTGCTTAAAATTAGTTAATGGCTAAAGAGATAGAACGTAAATTTTTAATTGCTGGTACTGTACCCTATGATGGTAAGCCAGTTAAATTCATTCAACAGGGTTACATAGCAACCTCTAAGAATAAACAAGTTAGAGTTAGAATAATCAATAATGAATCTGCATTTATTTGTATTAAGTTTACTGAGAATTTAGTACGTGATGAATATGAATATGAGATTCCATTAAAAGATGGTATTGAATTGTTCGATAAATGCAAGCTCAAACTCAATAAGAAACGTTACACGATGACCAAACCAAACCACATTGATATTGACCTTTACGATGGTGGGTTAGTTGTCATTGAAGTTGAATTTGAGTCTGAAGAAGAGGCCAAGAAATTTGAACCTTTAAGATGGATGGGAACTGAGGTTACTGGGAATAAAGAATATTCTAATATTACCATCGCAAAGAAATTATTAACAAAATAAAATTATAAACAATGGCTGAAAAAGTTTGGGTTCAGAAAATTAATGGTCTATGCTTAGTTGATAGACAAGAAAATTTCATTCCAGTATTGGAAAATATTATCTATGAATTACGTCATAGTGATATATTCGGGTTTAGTCTTATCCCGATGTCAAATGATTTTGATTTTCCATATAAGATATATGGATTAGAAGATTCTTTGATAAAAAGAATACTTAAGTATTATAACAAGACTGAGAGCGGTAATTTGGGTATATTACTTAATGGTGTAAAGGGTACTGGTAAGACAGTTACATCTAAGATTATTGCTAATAAGCTTCATCAGCCAGTAATATTAATAGCTTCTGAAATTGAGGGTGCTGAACATTATATTAATTCAATTCCACAGGACATTACTGTGTTTGTTGATGAGTATGAAAAGATTTATAAAGACTCGAACAATTTCTTGACTGTAATGGATGGTGCGCTTAATTCTGTACATAGAAGGGTGTTTATTTTAACAACAAACAACTTGTACATTGATTCAAACCTAATTGATAGGCCGAGTCGTGTTAGGTATCTAAAAACGTTTGATAACCTTGCACCAGAGATTGTTGAAGAAATCGTTGACGATGTTCTATTAATTCCTGAATTGAAGGATGAATGTATAAAGTATATCTCAACCCTTGAGATAATTACTGTTGATATAGTTAAAACTATTGTTAATGAAGTTAATATCCAAGAAGAATCGCCAATGAAGTTCAAATCAGTATTCAATGCTTCTGTTAAGAAGGGTAAATACAAGATTTTCATTGAAAGTAATAATGAACTTGAAATCTTCATGAAGAATGCTAAAGTTAGCCCTAGAACTAACTATGGTGAAAGCTCCATTAATAGTAGTTTCTATGTCAATGACATCTTTATTGGTAGAGTTAAAGAAGTAGTAGACTTCAATACTGTTATCGTTAATGTTCGTGAAACTGAGGTTGAAATTGAAGGTGAGGATGATGCATTAAATGATGCTATCAACAATATTGCTAAGAATTTACTTCTACCATCAGATAAGAAGCGTGGTAGAAAGAAAGCTCAAGAAAGTAAACCTAAATACAAGAAGGTTACAGCATTTAACTTACCAGCTGGTGATGTTACCTTTGTAGTTCAAGAGGATTACGTTTATAACGAAAACTATCAATACGGTAAGAGAGCTTTCTCTGAGTATGATGAATATCCTTATTAATATGGGAATCAAACTATATACAAAAAAAGGTGATAATGGTACCACTAGTCTACTTAGTGGTACCAGAGTACCTAAGACCGATAATAGAATTAAAGCTGTCGGTGTTTTAGATGAATTAAATTCATTTATTGGGTTAATGGTTAGTAAGTTCGATGATGAATCAATGTTTGAGGAATTACAATGGGTTCTATTTAATGCTGGTTCAATGGTTATCAATGATAACAATATGGAACTAACTGAAGTTACAGAAACTGATATAACTAATTTAGAACAAAATATTGACTCATTAGATGCATTACTTCCACCATTAAAAAACTTTATCTTACCGAGAGGTGATGAAAAAGTAACACTAATGCATGTATGTCGAACAATTGCTCGTAGGGCTGAAGTGGCCTGTATTGAGGCTGAAACAAATCCAATTATTATAAAGTATTTAAACCGTCTAAGCGATTATTTCTTCATTTTAGCGAGATATTATTTAATGGATGGTAAGATGACTGAAATAATTTGGAAGAATCAATAATAAATCGTATATTTGCAAAAAGATGTTATGGCAAAGGAAAAAATTGAATACAGTGAATTTCTTGAGATTGAAAAGAAATTAGAAATAAAATTCGGGCAGATAGTTAAAGCTGAGCGTATACCTAAGAGCGATAAAATGTTAAAGTTAACAGTTTTATTTGGTGTTGAGGAAAGTGATGAAAAAATCTCAGTAACTAATCTTGGTAGCCAGTTTGAACCAAGTGATTTCGAAGGTTTAACAATACCTTTCATCACCAACTTGAAACCATCAAAGATGATGGGTGTAGTAAGTGAGGCAATGATAATGGTTGGTAGTATCGAAGGGCTTGTTGAGTTAGATAATTATTCATTAGGTTCACAATTATTATAAGTATGAGGATAGCGGCAGGTATATTTTTAGTTAACAAGGAAGGTAAGGTATTAGCTGGGCATCCAACTAATCATTCACCAAAATTATTTAGTATCCCAAAAGGAACTGTTGAGGAAGGTGAATCATTATTGGCAGCTGCAATACGTGAAACATTGGAAGAAACAAATATTAATCTTTCTTCATATAAAACAATTCATTCGTTACCAGCGGTAACATACAAAACAAAAAAGAAAGTTGTAAACCCATTCGTTCTATTAGAATCTGAAAACGAATTTGATTTTAATAGTTTTGATATAAAATGTGAATCATTCGTTGTAACGCCATTATTCTCGTTTCCAGAGATGGACGATTTTAAGTGGTTTACCTTTGATGAGTGTCGAATATTTTTACATTCCTCTCAACGTGAAAGCGTTAATTTGGTCGAAGAGCTTTATAATAAGACATTAAAAAAATAAAATTATGGTTAGTAAAGATTTTGTAGTTTATCCAGAGATTGGAAAGCGTTATTTGCATTATAAGGGTGGTACATATGAGGTAATATGTTTAGCTACCCATACTGAAACTAAAGAAAATTTAGTTATCTGTAAATCAATATTATTTGGTTCAGTTTATGCTAGGCCAGTATCAATGTTCTTTGATGTAGTAAAAGATACCACAGGAACTGATGTTAAAAGGTTTACTCCTATACCATAATGTGGTATATTTATATTATAGAGTGTTCTGATAACACGTTTTACACTGGTATAACCACTGACATAAATAGAAGGCTTTTAGAACATAATTCTGGGAAAGGTGCAAAGTATACACGAGCACGGGTACCAGTTGTTTTAAAAGTCTTTTTTACTGCTAGTAATCGAAGTGAAGCGAGTAAAGAGGAATATCGAATTAAAAAATTAACCAGAAACGAAAAAATGAAACTATGGACAGAAGAATAATTGATTTAGGTGAATATAAGATTGAAATTGATTTTAATCCAGAAACAAATGATTTAGATGTTTCTGTATATGACGCTCTTGGTGACATCATAGAGTCGATAAACATTGCCGATGCTGATGACGATGAACTTAGCAAAGACAATGATGATGTCGAAGTAAGCGGCATTGGTTTTAGTTTGAATTAATGACCAAATACATATTAAAGTATTTAGATACCAATTTTTATGTAAAAGAAAATGTAGTTTATACCTGTGCCGATACAATAATCCTTAGTACAACTCTTTCAAAAGAACTTGAATTAATATTTGGTTTAAAGCGAAAGGTTCTTAAATTCTTTATAAAGAAATGGTTACTATCTAAGAATGCCAATTTTCCGTTTAAAAGATATTGGAATATTACCGTAAAGCCAAATACTTTTAATTCTGAAATGATTCAGGATTTACAAGGTTACTATGGTATTGATATTGTAGCTGAATTAGAGGCTACATTAGTACGTGAAATCGAAGCTGAAATAAGAAGTAACAATATTAATAATTTAATGGCTGCTGTCCGTGATGTTAATGTTAATTATAACCAAGAAAATCGTATAGTAACAGTTAATGTTCAATTACCAGCTAGAGTAGAGTATATAGAACATGAAATAACAATATTTCCAACAAACCAAAATGAAGCGATTAATCCATAGATATTTAAACGAAAATTTTTATCTTAAAAACGGTTTCGTTTATAAATTAAATGAACCTGATGATGCATATTTCCATATTGGTGTAATGTCAATTAGTTTAGCTCTTGAGTTGAATCAAGTATTTGGATTAGCACGTAAACAACTTAAATGGTATATTAAGAGTTGGATTATTTCTAAATCTAAAAATTTTAACTTTAAGGCATACTGGTTTAATAATGGAATTATTATTCAAGGTAATTTAAAAACTGGTTATGTATATGCACCATATATTATGTCTATAGACCCAGTTGTAATTGAAAATCACAATTTTCAACCTAGATACTCAGTATCATCAAGATATGCAACCGCAACAGTAGACCAAAGAATTTTTGGGTCGATAACATTAAATGATAATGTCGATGAATGAAGAAATTAATTTACCGCTACTTAGATAGGGAATTTGTAGTTGTCGGAAATAAAGTAAAATCCAAGACCGATAATTTTACATATTCAGTTAATTTAGTTGCGGAATTAAATGAAGTATTTGGTTTAAATCGTAAACAACTCAAATGGTATATAAAGGGTTGGATTTTATCAAAAAATAGAAACTTTAATTTTAAAGACTATTGGGACTTTAAGTTTAGTGTTTATATTCCATTAGCAACTAGGGTGAACGCTAGAACTATAGGAATGGATTTGGTTAACGTACAACCATTAGCCGCCCCAAGAGGCTTAGTTAATTTTCTTGAATTTTCACATGAACCAATCGTTGGTCAAGATGTTGGCCGTGTAGATAGAGCCGCTGAAGAACTAGCTAGAGGCATGGAAGTTTTTAGTCAATTTAGAATGCCTGTTATTCGTTCAATGGAAGATTTAAGACAAGATACTATTCGTAAATGGTCAGCAACGGGTTATTTAGATGGACTTACTGGTCGTCAAGTAAATCAAATTTTACAATAAATTTGGTGGTTAATAAAAAATAGTATATATTTGCAACATGTTTGACATTTTAAAAACAAGGAAGGGTAAATTACAAGATAAGATTTCAACTGAGTTGGGTAAATCCAACCCTAGTTTGAATAATATTGTAGCTATCGTTGATGAATATGAAGCGTCAAATATTGATACGATTGAAAAATTAAGGCGTAAGAAGCTTGTTGACGTTAAGAAGATTAATGGTGCGTTAAAACAAACAATTCATGCACATGGTCCCATAACAAAAGAGTTAATAGGAAGTGCAAGTAAAAGGATTTATGGGGCGTTAATGGATGATAAGAAAAACAATAATTTAATAAAAAGGATAATAAAATTTTTTACATGGAACAGAAAATAACAAGATTAGCAGTTTTTGACTTTGATGGTACTATTGCTGATACACCATTACCAACAACTGAAAACAAAGCACTATATGAACAAAAAACTGGTGCTAAGTGGCCACATAAAGGTTGGTGGAGCAGACCTGAGACACTTGACCAAGCTATCTTTGAGATACCATTAATATCAAGCGTTATTGCTGATTATGAAAAGGAGAAAGCAAGGGAAGATACAATGGTTATTATGCTTACTGGTAGGATTTCTAGGTTATCAAGTCATGTTAAGACTGTATTGGAGTCTAAGGGGTTAACCTTTGATGGTCATTTTTTCAACTCTGGTGGTAGCACATTAGATTTCAAGATGTATACTGTTGGTAGAATATTAAAGGAACACCCATCAATTAAGGAACTTCATATGTGGGATGACAGATTGGAGCATATTCCAAGTTTCTCCGCATGGGGTGAAAAACTTAAGGGTATTGACTTTAAGATAACTGTTGTTGATGGAAATCATCATTAAAGATATATTAAACCCACGTAATGTGGGTTTTTTTGTTTTTATAAAAAATAATGTGTATATTTGCATATGGATGATTTAATAACATTAATAGACAATATGGCTGGTCGGTCAAAACCATCAAGATGTGAAATACACTTCACAATATGTCCATTTGGGCAATATATCCTTTTCGTAAAAGAAAAGTGGTTAGAAGAGTATATTAATGAAAATGGTGTTGATAATTCGTTAACGGATTTTTTAGAAGATAAACAAATTAAAGAGTTACCAGCCAAAAACGGTATTTATACAGCTGATTTGGTTTTAAAGCTGAGTAAATCTAACCATCATGAAGACCCAGATGAATGGGATGAAAAGTTTTGGTTAGAAAATATAAAATTAAAAATGGAATATGATTAAGATTGGAGAAGTGGTTGAAGGGAAGATAAGTATGAACGCAAGCGGTTCCGCTTATTTGGTTAGTAGTGATTTACCTAGAGACATATATATTCACAGAACAAATACAAACAGAGCTTTGCATTTGGATACCGTGAAGGTTAAAGTAGTTAAAGGTCAAGGGCGTGAATTTGAGGGTGTTGTAACAGATATAGTTACTAGATTCAGGGATGAGTTTGTTGGTGTTATTCAAATAACACAAAAACATGCATTTTTTATTCCTGATAGTAATAAGATGCCAACAGATATGTTTATTCCATTATCAAAATTGAATGGTGCTGTTGATGGTCAAAAAGTAATTGCAAAGCTTACTGAATGGAAGTCGAATGCTAAGAATCCTAACGGTATAATATTAAAGGTTCTTGGTGAAGCTGGTGATAATGATGTTGAAATACATGCTATATTACATGAGTATGATTTACCTTATGACTTTGAGCCAGATATAATAGCTGAGGCCGAAGCAATAGAAACCGAAATAACAGCTGCTGATATTGCGCTACGTAGAGATATGCGTGAAGTATTAACATTCACAATTGACCCTGTTGATGCAAAAGATTTTGATGACGCATTATCGGTTGAATGGGTTGATGGTAAATTACAAGTTGGTGTACATATCGCCGATGTGTCTCAATACTTAAGACCTGATACCGATTTGGATAAGGAAGCTTATCGTAGAGGTACCAGCGTTTATCTCGTTGATAGAGTTGTACCAATGTTACCAGAAAGACTTTCAAATGGTTTATGTAGCCTTAGGCCGCATGAAGATAAACTATGTTTCTCAGCGATATTCACACTTGACCAAAATGGTACAATTGTTGAAGAATGGTTTGGGCGAACAATTATCAATTCTGACCATAGGTTTACTTATGAAGGAGCTCAAGAGATAATTGAAGGTAAGTCAGATAATCTTACCGCTGAATTAAAAGAATATTGGGGTGAACATAAACATTTATATCTTCTAAGAAGTAAAGAAATTAAAGATGCTGTTTTAGCTCTTGATTCCTATGCTAAGAAGATTAGAAGAAAGAGACTTGGTGAAGGTTCAATAACATTTGATAAACAAGAAATCAGATTTAAGTTGGATGAAAATAACAAGCCAGTGGACCTTATCTTCAAAGTTATGAAGGATTCCAATCAATTAATTGAAGAATTCATGCTCTTGGCTAATAAGAGGGTTGCTCATCTTTTAAATAAGAACGGTTATCCTGTTGTTAATAGGGTTCATGAGGAACCAGACCAAGAAAAGCTTGGTTTATTGAAGCAGTTCATTAAGCAATTCGGTTATGAAATTAAGACAACTTCACCACAAGAGATTACCAAGTCGTTAAATAAATTACTTGATGATGTTAAGGGTAAGGTTGAAGAAAATATAATTTCTAACTTAGTTATTAGGTCAATGAAAAAAGCAGCCTACTCAATGAAGAACATAGGTCACTATGGTTTAGGATTTGAGGATTATGCTCACTTTACAAGCCCAATAAGACGTTATCCAGATGTAATGGTACATAGATTGCTAGGACGCTATTTAGAGGCTAAACCAGCCCCTAAAATGGATAAGTTAGAGTCTAGGTGTACTTACTTGTCAGAACGTGAAAGAAAGGCTCAGAAGGCCGAAAGAGATAGCATTAAGTACATGCAGACAATATACATGAGTGAAAGAATCGGTAATGTATACAAGGGTCTAGTTACTTCCGTTACTGAGTATGGTATATTTGTGGAAATTGTTGAAAACAAGTGTGATTGTATGGTTAGGTTAGCAGAGATTGACGGTAACTGGGTTTCCGATTTAAAAAATTATTGTATTAAAGAAATTAATACTGGTAAACAGTTAAGATTAGGTGATGAATTGATGGTTATAATTTCTAGTGTTGATATTGAAAAAAAGAATATTAACGTTAAAATACTTTAATATGGATAAATTAAGAGAAGATATTAGAAAATTTCTAATTAATAACAAAGATAATGAATTAGTACTAAGGGGGCAGTTAACTGATTATTGTTTAGGCGAAAACGATAGTGTTAGAATATCAGAATTAAAATTACAACGTGAAGCCCTACAGATATATTTCAAAAATATAGTTGATATTCTAAAAGATTTAGAATTAGAGGAATTAAGTTCATATATTTTTACCCTTAGTTGTCTTAAATCAGATTTACTGTATATTTTAAGTCAACATGACATTACACAATCTAGTGAATTATTAGGTAATATAAATACTAAATTTAAGGGTAGTATAAAGTTCTCAACATTATTTTATTAAGTATTTTTTTCGATTTAAGTTCCCTTCATATAAAATACCGTTTATTTCTCTAGTTGTTGACCACATTGGTCTTAAATTAGATAATGCGTTAACAACATGTAATGGTGTTTCTTTATCAAAATTGATAACCCCAAATATATGGTCGATATGCCATTCGCCATAATTAGCCCAAGACATACCATCGGTAAATAAGGATTCAATGTGGTTTTTTAAATCTAAAGCTGAATAACCTAATAATTCAATAGTAGTGTTTTCTTTCTTTTTACCTAGATTTCTAAGTGAATTATGTAATATTCCTCGCCAAGCTTTTAAATGTGGATACATTTTATAATATTCTTTACTATATTCATTATTATAAATTTTCATAATTTCTCGATGCACCTTATTCCAGTTATTACTTCTTTTATTTTCAATTTCTTTATTTATTGAATAATACACTTTACGATATTCGCTTGTTTTAAGTTTACCCATTTCAGATTCTCGGTATTGTTTCTTACGCAATAATATTTTATCCCTATTATTATTGTGATAATCTTTTTGTTTCTTATTATCACAGATTTTACAAATTGGTTGTTTCCCATCTTTGCTTGACTTTAAATTATAAAACTCGTCTAATTTTTTCGAAGCCTGACAATTTTTACATTTCTTCATTTTTATTTGTTTTAGTTAGATATTATTAGTATATTTGCTTAATATAAATATAACTAAAAATTAAAAAGTGCGAAGGACTTATTAAATTGGTGGTGACACATATAATGTTGATATGAAGAACTACAGAGTAGTTGGTTTGAATACTGGGAATGTAATAAGACTTGGTGATGAGGTATTAATTAGTGTTGTTAGTGTTGACATTGAAAAGAAAAACATTAACTTTAGTATTATAAATTAAAAATTAAAAATTATGGCGACATACGGAGTTTGGGGAACAATTAAGTTTGATATTGAACTTGATATTGAGGCTGATAGTGAAACTGAAGCTAAAGATAAAGCCAAAGAAATATTAAGCGACTATTATCATCTGGATGTAGTGAATGCATATCATACTAAAGAAGATGTGAAATTCGACTTAGATTCGATGGAAGATGAAGGATAAAAAAAATTAAAAATTATGCATGTAGATTTTGTTAAAGACCTTTTGGTTTGTGATTGTTCAAGCGTTGAACATCAAATAGTATTCCAATATTTTGAGGATGATAATTCTGGTGAAGTGTATTTACAAGTTCACTTAACTAAGAAGCCTTTTTGGAAAAGATTAATCCATGCGTTCTTTTATGTATTGGGTTATCAATCTAGGTTTGGTGCCTTTGATGAAGTAATTATGGGGCCACAACACATAAAAAGCCTACAGTCAGTTATTGAGCATATTAGAAAGGCTGAAGGTAAATCCCTTCAACTTTCATTATACAATGACGAGCGACACACTGATTTATAATTTTTTAAATCGAAACTATAAATTAGGTATTGATTCTATATTACCAATGGTGATTTATATTGATAAGTCAACCGATTTAAAACTTAGTTTAACTAAGTTAAAAGAATTATGTAATTTAATCTTATCACCAGATGAAACTGAGCTAGAGACAGCACTTAAAAATTGGTTAGGGTATAATTTACAGCATACGGGCATTGGTAACGAATTAGAGCGAAGAAAGAAATACCTAAAAAAAACCTTAAATATAGGGAGCAAAGGAAAAAACCCGTATCATGACCGAAGAACTAATTATTAATAAATTCTTAGAGAGAAATTATGAAGTAACTGTAGAAAAAGACGATTTTTGTTATTTAGATATTGCATCAGGTAAACGACTTGATTCAATTGCATTTTTTAACGAATTTAATTTAATCATTGGTGTTCATTTTATAAATGATTGTACATCATATGATGTTGCCAATAAATGGGTTTCCGAAAAAACACATGGGGTAATGAATAAAATTAATGAGGCGTTAAGTACACTTAGAGTTAAATTAGGACCAACTGAATGGGTTGTTTATGATAAGTTTGGATTACCAATTAATGAATTTAACTTACCAGAAGCTTTAGGGTTAAATTATAGTCATACTTTTTTGGATAGATTTTATTCCAATTGGTTTTCAAATGAAACTTTAAGAGTTTCAGAAGGTATAATGCGTTTTAATTAAAAGAATATGAGAATAATAGCTATATCTGACACACATACTAACTGTCAGAACGAAGTACAAGAGTTACTTGAGAAAGATTTAATGAAATTGGATGGAAATAATGAAGAAACTATAATTGTTCATTCTGGTGATATATCCATGCGTGGAACACTTCAAGAAGTTGAATGTTTTTTAGACTGGTACTCAAATTTACCATTTAAACATAAAGTATTCATTGCTGGTAATCATGACTTTCTATTTGAAATATATGATGACATTGAAGAAAAGTATAAAGACCGTGGGGTAGTTTACCTTAAGGATAAAATGGTTGAGCTTGATGGTATTAAAATATACGGTAGTCCTTGGCAACCATATTTTTATAATTGGGCCTTTAATCTTCAACGTGGACAACAACTTTCAGATAAATGGGCTATGATTCCAGAGGGTCTTGATATTTTACTTACTCATGGTCCAGCGTATGAACGTCTTGACGATACATCACGTAATGAACGTGTTGGTTGTGTTGATTTACTAATGAGGATAAATGAAGTAAAACCTAAGTATCATATATGTGGCCATATTCATTATGGTTATGGTATGCGAGTAGTTGATGACACAACATTTATTAATGCTAGTGTTGTTAATGATAGGTATGATTACCATAACAAACCAGTTGTATTTCATATTTAATTTTAAAGCAAGTAAATTTTTACTTGCTTTTTTTGTTTTTATTTCGTATATTTGCACCAGCAATTTAATTTTATGAACATTATTAACAAAAACAAGAGGGCAACCTTTGAATATAGCGTATTGGAAAGATACACCGCTGGCATCATGTTAATGGGTACAGAAGTGAAATCTATTAAAGAATCCAACGTTTCAATTTCTGAAGCTTATTGCTTCATTACCAATAATGAGATTTTTATCTCAGGTATGCATATCGCCGATTATAAAAAAATTCAGCATACTAATCATACGCCTGTCAGGGACCGTAAACTTCTCTTAAATAAAACTGAAATCAAAAAACTATCCAAAGGAATTAAGGAAAAAGGACTTACCATTATTCCGTTAACCGTATTTTTATCAGAAACTGGGCTTATCAAAATTGAATTAGCTTTAGTTAAAGGTAAGAAGGTTTACGATAAGAGAGAATCAATTAAAGAAAGAGACCAAAAGAGGGAATCTGAGCGAATTAACTAAAGTTTTTTGGTGGTGTCAATTTTATTGATTATATTTGCATAAAATATATTAAAATTATTAGTTATATATGAAAGTATTTAGAGTAAGTGAAAGAATTACGTCCAGAGAGACAGGAACATTCAAACAGTATTTAAACGACATTGCAAGCATTGACATGTTAAACGCAGCGGAAGAAGAGTTGTATTCCATTCGTGCGTCTAATGGTGATAAGGAAGCGATGGACATTTTGGTTAGGGCTAATCTTAGGTTTGTTGTTAGTGTTGCTAAGCAATATGAAACAGCTACTTTAAGTTTAGAAGATTTAGTTAATGAAGGGAATATTGGGTTGATTATGGCTGCTGAAAAGTACAAGATTGACACTGGATTTAAGTTCATTACTTATGCGGTTTATTGGATTAGGAAGATGATTCTTGAGTACTTATCTAAACATGGTAAGTTAGTAAGATTACCAGCGAACAAGATTGCCAGTATTAATAAGCTTAATAAAAGAAGCGATTTAATGGAACAGCAATTAGGCCGTGAGGTTGATATTGCTGAGATTATGTCTGAGTATGATGCTGAGATGTCTGATGAAGACGTTAATGATTTACAAAGAATTGCTACACTTAGTTTTGAGTCATTGGATAGTCCATTCGATGATTCTGAGGTTGGGTCACGTTATGACATTCTTGCAGATGATTCAAACGAACCAACAGACCATTTGCTTTTAAATGAGGATTTAAAGGGTCAAATTGGCCGTGCAATGAAGCATTTAAGTGAAAGAGACAGGAAGATTGTTACCTTATTGTTTGGTTTAGATGGTTCCGCACCATTAACACTTAAGGAAGTGAGTGAAGAAGTTGATTTAACTAGGGAAATGGTAAGACAAATCAAAGAAAAGAGTCTTAAAAGGCTTAGTCGTTATTTAAAGAATGCGTAGGACCTTATGTACACAATTGTGTACATAAACCCTTTTATTTTAATCCTTTTTGTTTGTTTATGATATTTATATATTAAATACTGTTTATGAACAAAAAGGATATTAAAATAAGCCTTAAGAGGGCCTTGAACGAATATATGTCTGGAATAGGCACTGACTCAACGATTACTGAGAAACAAAAGCCGTCACGTTTTAAGAAACCTAATTCTGAAAAGAAACCAGAAAGTAGAGAGAACAATAACAATGATAAAGCTGGTGGCTCTGGTAAGAAGGATTACTCCGATGTACAGAGAGCGTTCCAGAAGTTAGGTGGACCATCCATGGTGGATGTAATGAAGATGATTGGTATTCCTGATGATGAAAATGGTACTAACCGTTCTCTATTTAGAAAGAAGGTTGTTCAAGAAAAAAACAAGGATACAGGTTCATATTATCAATTTGATGATGAGGAACTAGATAAAGTAAGAACCGCATTACACATTAAGAACTAACATAAACAAATTAATTAACCCTTACTCTAAAGTGAGGGTTTTTTATTTCAATACCTCTTACCTCACACCGTTCATGTGAATTGTTTTGCAAATATACAGATAAATATCGAAACAAAAAACTTATTAATTAAAATTTTCCACCTATATTTGCAAAAATATTTATTATGGACGTAGTTACTAAAGAACAGTTAGTCTTCGATGTTATCAAGGTGTTAACTGTAATAGAAAATGATAGTGATGTAAATTCAGTATTTAGAAATGGTGGATTTACACAAAGTTACGAACTTTTGTGTACTCTAGCAAAACAAAATTCATTACCTGATGAAATTCTAACACGTATTAATGGTATATATACACATATCATTATGCAGAATCAAGCTCCGCTAAAGGCGTATGCTAGGTTATTTCTCAACGATGAGAATCCAATTGAAGTTGCCGCAGCTAAAGAAATTATTGCTGAGGAAGTGATTGAGGAAACAACCCAAAAAAAATACACTCTTCCAAAACATTATGGTAAAGTCAAGATAATGGCTGACATAGAAGCTAATAATGGTGTTATGACCGAATTAGATAGGGCTATGCTTGGACTAAATGATTTAAGGAATGTTTACGGTAAGTTGAAGAGACGTTGTGTTAAGGAGAAAAAGCTTGATGTTAAAAAGTTAACTGATGCCGATTATAGAGATATTGTAGCGGTTATTAAGACAGTAGAGAAAAAAATGGCCGACATTCTAAAAAAATAGTTGGTTAGAATGTTAAATTAACGTATATTTGCAAAAAAGAAAATAATAATGGGTAGGAAATTGATTACATTTGTTGAGTATGTGATTTTTGGTAGTAAATGGTTATTATTACCATTTTACATAGTGTTAATTCTGTCATTAGGTGTCTATACCTATTTTGATTTGTACGAGTTTATTGATTATATCGAGAAATTAGGTATATCAAATAAAGATTCAGCGATGTTAACATTTATCGAATTGATTGATATGGCAATGATTGCCAATCTAGGTAAAATGATTATTACTGGCTCATATAATAGCTTTGTCAGTAAAGACCATGGTAGAAGTAATGAGCATATTAGTTCTGGTACCTTAAAGGTTAAAATGGCAACATCATTAGTTGGTATTACATCAATAGGTCTTTTACAACGTTCCGTTAATATTACGGCAGCAAGTTGGGACGTATTACTAAAACTAGCATTTGTTCATGGTATATTTTTACTATCGTCAATGATATTAGAATTTGTTGACTATTTGCATGAAAAAACTGAATTAGCTGAAAAAATAATTGAAGAAAAAATAATAAATGAAAAACATGAAAAAGTACATTAGTTTATTAGCACTAATATTGGTGCTAGGGTTAACATCTTGCAGTCATAAACATGCTAAGATTGAGTTCTACAAAGTAGAAAATAGTGATAATGATGCCCTCTTTTGGTACATTTACGTTATTAATGGTAATAGCTATGACTATTATTATTACAAGAGCGTGTCGCCAATTACTGATTTCTCAAGTATTACTTGGACAAAGAGCAATACACTTCCAAGCGAAATTGAAGGTGTAAGTCCTATATCAGAATCGGTTATATCCGTATCTCAGTTACCTGCTGATGTTGAAGCAGATGTCTCAACGACAACTGATGCGAGTACTGGTGGTGATGGTGGCGGTTCAAGTGTTGGAGATGGTGGTTCATCAAGCGGCTCGTCAGGTGGCTCTGTTGGTGATGGTTCATCAAGCGGTGGAAGTTCATCTGGTAGCGGTTCATCAGGCGGTTCATCAGGCGGTTCATCAGGCGGTTCATCAGGCGGTTCATCAGGTGGTGATGGTGGCGGCGGCGATGGTGGCGGTGGTGGAGACGGTGGTGGTGACTAATTTTGTTTATCAAATTTTTTTACCTATCTTTGCGTCAAATTATTAAATATGAGTTCTGATTTTATTTCACTTCAAAGGTGTTTACAGTTAAGCATGGATTCTTACTTACCTAGTGAGTTGTTACAAGAGATTAGTAAATGGGATAAAATTCTAAAATCACCTTACGGTTTTAGTTATTATAATGCTAAAGCTGGTTGGGGGTATAAAGAACATGCTTCCTTAAGAGTAGCCGACCATTGGAATTTTACATCGGCATTTAATATACATTGTAAAACAACAACACCAGTACCTGATGGTAAATGGGCGTTAGGAAAGTTTAATGGTACTATTCAAAAGTATGAAATACTAAAGGTAGTTAATCCATCAAAAGTAGTACTAAAAGATACTTTTTACTATTCATTTTATAGTTTAGATGCTGCATTTAATAAAGCTATAAACAATAATGAAAATTACATTCAAGAAATACAAAAGAGCTTTTTGAAAAAGTATTATAGTCTACTTGAAAAGTTTTCAATCAATCCTGACACACTAGTTTACGCTTAAAATAGTAACAATGACATTAATAATCTTAGTATTTATATTTTCGCATATCACATATGCTGAGACCTCTGGTAATAAGTCATTAATACCAAAAATCCTCTTAAAAGATGAAAAGTAAATTTAAGCAACTTGAAATTCCGTTTAAGGAAGAAACTAAAATAAAAGAAGTTAAATTAACTAAGCATCAAAAAGAAGTCTTAAAGTTAAATCGTGAAATCGTTGATTTACAAAAACAACTAGTTGAACGTAATTTTGAAATTATTAGATTGATGTCACTATTAAAAGACAATAATATTGTAATATCATGACATTATTAGATACGATGAAGGGCCAAGTGGTTCTTTTTATGACGGATGCAAAAGTTGAGGTTGAGTTGATAATTGAATCAGTTACCGAGGGGTCAACCACAATTGAAATTACACCAAGCACTAAAGAAAATGATTGGTGGGGTGAATCAGAAACTATTACTCATTTTCTAGTTAAATTTACAAATGGGTTTGTTCATAAATACCCATCACTAACTTCAATAAAATTAAAATAATGGAATTAGTATCAATAACCATGACTGATGATGAATTCTACGAGAAGTATCGTCCAGTTACAAATCACTTAGATGATAATGCCTCTTTTGATGGCAAGCTATTTATAACACCATTTAAAATTACCAGTTGACTTAAGTTTACCCTTACATGCTTTAGTAATTGAATTACTAAAAAGATTTAATGAATTAGCAGCATCTCTAGCTGAATCCCATTCTCTAATTATATTGTTAGAGATTAAATCAATTTGTAATATCGGCTTTTTCTTTTTATTGTTTAAATCTTTGAACTCTTTAGTTTTATTTAACTCTGTCATTTTATTTTGTCTATTTTTCTTAGCATTTAAAGCTGCTGGTGAACTATTAAATGCTAATACAGATGTTCTTATAGATTCTATTGTCTCAGCTTTGTGTTTATTAGATTTGCCAAACATAGGATTTTTTTCACCAGATATATCCTTATACCTATTATCTTTTTTACTACCTTGACCGCCAGCACTAGTATTATATCCAGCTTTAATTGAGTTATGTAATTTAATTTCGTCAATTTCTCTTAGTAATGCATCTTTTTCATTATCAAGTTCGATAATTGTTTCAATTATAAAATTAGATTTACCATACTTTAAAATTGCGTTAGCAAATTTATTATTTTTTAGTGAATATTGTTTAGCTGAGCGAAAATGTTGACTTAATCTTTGTTTAGGTGTATTTTTAGTATAACCTATATAAATTTTATCGTTAACTAAACAAGTGATTTTATAAATTCTATATTTAGTTTCCATTACCCTTAAATTTATTAAAATACTCAACTAGTAACCAGTTGATTAGTTTTGATTTGTTCTCTTGGTTTAATAGTTGATAATTCTCCTCAGAGATGCTAATACTTAATTTCTTCTTTTTGTCTTCAATAGACTTTTGTTTTCTTCCCATAATTGTGATGTTTATATATAATAAATATCACGACTTTTCAGAAAAGTTCGTATTAGTACGAATTTTATTTTTAAAATGTTCGCTAAGTAATGAATCAATTAGTTTAGATTTATTAAATTTACCGTCATCTAATTTCTTAAGGATTTCTGGGTCTAGTGCAATACTTATTTTTTTTGGTTTATTTTTCATGAAAATAAATATACTAAATTATTTGTTTAAGTCAATAAAAGGTTGTATATTTGCATTCTAATCGGGAACAGGACATCTGAACAAATTTAAATTATGAAAAGAATAATATTATTTATTTTTTTATTTTCTGGTCTTGGTTGTTTTAAAGTTGAAAATATACCATATTGTGGTAAAGTTATAGGTTATGATAATAACGACCATCATGGTTATACTATTGATACAGTTACTGGTAATCATATAGTTCTAAAGATATTATTTAGCGATTCATTAATAGATTATCGAGTGGTTCTTAAGACCTATCATGACACAAGTTATTGTGAGTGTTGTAAATAGATTTGTAAAAGGTTAGTAATATGAGAAAAATAATCATAGTCTTGATTTTATTGTTAAAATTAACATCAAGTTACTCACAAGAAATTTCAATTGGTAAATTAAAATTAGGGTTAAATATTAGTGATTTTTCCGAAATTGAATATCGTTCTAAAAATTATAAAGAATTTAGTTTTGATTACAGGCCATGGCCTTTTAACGATGAAAGTGATACACTCCCATTACCAAGTGGTGTTAGAGTTTTTGAGGTAAATGAAATTTGGATAACTGAACATATTTCAATCAATAATGTTATACTAAAATTTTATAATGATACATTATACCATATTATCTTTACGAATAGTGAAATTGATAAATTATTAATGTTAAAATATAGCAATGGGTGTGATAATCATGATGGTGGG
>JGI24891J29808_1000204_pt1 | contig 63525 bp, 51 predicted proteins | sample FreactcultuFSWF8_FD_29808 | JGI IMG/M metagenome (IMG submission 29808)
GACCTCGTCGGCGGGGACGGCCTTGCCTTCGTTGGTCTTGACCTTCTTTGCGTTCTTCTTCTCGGCGGGCTTGGCCTTGGAGATCAGGTCGTCGAGGGACTCGGCCTCCTCGTCGGCGGCGCGCTTGTTCTTGCCCTTCTTGTCGGCCTTCTTGTCAGCCTTGACGGGAACGAGAGCGGGAGCCTCCTCCTCATCGACCTCGGTGATGCGGGGGTTCTCCATGTCGTCGAGCTCGTCCTCGGAGTCCTCGTCACCGTAAAGCTCATCCTCATCGGGAGAGAGGTCGTACTCGTCCTCGTCATCCTCGTCCTCGGAGTCGTACTCGCCCTCGGGGCCGTGGGTGTGGTCGGGCTCGACGTAGTTACCGGTAAGGTAAACATCGTGGGTACCGGTGACCATGAACCAGACGCGCTCGTCATCACCGACAGTGATGTCAAGAGTCTGCTGGTAGTGCTGTGGGAATATTGTCAGCGACGCTCACGGTTAGTAGAGTGGCAGGCGTGGTAGCTTACGTTCTCGGGGTCAAGAGTGCAGAGAACGAACTCCTCGGGCTCGAACTCCTCGTCGTCCTCATCATCCTCATCGTCCTCGTCGGATTCCTCCTCATCATCAGCCTGGACCTTGCCCTTGCCCTTGACCTTGGGCGAGTCGACATCCATGCTCTCAAGCTCCTCTCTCAGCTGCTTAGCGGCGGCAGCCTTGCGAGCCTTCTTGGACTTGGTGGGGTCGCTGGGACCGGCCTCCTCCTCAGACTCCTCCTCGTCGGAGGCGAGCATCATGTCCATCTCCTCGGGGTCGAAGTCAGAGTCGTCCTCCTCGTCCATCTGGAGGGGAGCACGGATGATCTTGAGGGTAGCGCGGGGCTTCTTGCCCTTGGTGTCCTCGTCGAACTCAGGCTCAGCGCTGGGGTCGATGGCAGCCATGGTCAGGCGGAACTAGATGCGCGTAAGCATTGCTGTCTTGATAGCTGATGGTGTCTTTGGAAAAAACTTACAGCAGCGGGAATGTCGCCGCTGGCAGCGACGGGCATACCGCCGGCGGGGACCTCGAGTCCGAAAACAGCCATAGGAAGAACACCCATTGTGATAGATTTAATATGGATTGATTGGAAAAAAGAAGGTGATGAGAGTGAATATGAAAAGCTCCAGGCTCTTCAAGAAAAAAGTTAAGGTCAAGATCCAGCAAAGCTGCGCACGGACGGTCTTCCATGGCAACCGCGGCCGCCTGTCGTCAGTTTCGAAGCAGCTCGAAGCACATCTGTCTCAAACACACAGACAATGTAGATGCACGATTTCTTCACAATTCTAATGCCCTCCATCAAGGGCTCCATTCTCTCGAAGGCCTGCCAGTCTTCGTGTGATGTATTCAGACTCGGTTCTGTACATTTTTTATAGAGCTTGGCAACCCCGGACCCTGAGATCGCGGTGGCGCTTGCCTCGGCGGCGCGTGTTGGCCGCGTTCCACTTTGTTCTTTGTCTTCTGAGATATCAATCGACAATGTGAATTTGGAGAGCTCCTCGTCAATCATAGTCTGAGTTCGAGCGTACAATGCGATTACAACACCAGTGAGATGCGGCATGAATTCTCGCCTCGAATCGAAGTCTGCGCAGACGCGCAAGCGCATTGAAAACCACACCTTCGAGGATGAAGCTGGCGATGAATATGATGCTTCCAAGTTTGGTGGCCACAGAGAATACATGCGCCGGAAGAGAATCAAATTACAGAACTTGGACTCTGAGATACGCGCCAAATCTGACAACCCTCCAATTTTCAAAGGCATCGTGGTTTATGTTAATGGCTACACCCAACCTTCCTTGAATGATCTGCATACCATGATCGTTGCCCATGGTGGTGGATTTGCACAATATCTGGATGGCAAGACCTTTGTAACTCATATCGTTGCTAGCAGTCTTACTCCCAAGAAGGTCGTTGAGTTTAAGCGATACAGGATTGTGAAGCCTAGCTGGATTGTCAACAGTATTGCGGCTGCGAAATGTCTGCCATGGGACAAATATCGCGTGGTTGACGAAGGTGTTGGCCAGAAAGTGCTGGCTTTCAACAACGGTCAGATCGCAAGCCAGGTAAATCGACCCGCCAGAGGCTACAAGGATCAAAGTGACAATAGCTGGTACAATACTCAGCTGAAAGGTTTCCAAGTCGATGGTCTTGTATCCTCACCCAAGCCATCTTTTCTTCGAGGCTTACCAGCATCCTCCAAACCTCCGACGCTCACTCCCGAGTACGATGACATTCACGATTCGGACTTCGAGGCGTTGGAGGACGACGATGATACTGCCATGGATATTCAGGAACCTCCTATGGAACCACATGAACCTATCGACGATATCCCGCAGACACCACCACACACCTCTCCCGCAGAAGAGACCGTTGTTGAGCCAGACTCTGTACCGCCTCATTCAACATCACCGTACGGGCAAGAAGCTTCTGATCCACGAAGCGCAAAGGAGTCACATACCTCTGGAAAAACCACACCACAAAAGGTCACCGAGATGACTGCGGAAGAACACAATGCTATGCTCCTTGCCGACCCACGTCTTCGTAAGTCGACAGTTGTCAACCCAGAGTTCCTCCAGCAGTACTATCGAGAGTCGCGACTACACCACCTGTCAACCTGGAAAGCAGATCTGAAGTCGCAACTTCAGGCTCTCACTGCCGAGAAGTCCGCCTCGCAGAAAGCTCGTCAAAAACGTCCTACGGGCTATCGACGATATATCATGCATGTTGATTTCGACAGCTTTTTCGCTGCTGTGTCATTGAAAAAGTATCCTCAATACAAAGACAAACCTTGTGTTGTTGCTCATGGCTCTGGTTCAGGCGGTGGCAATGGGTCCGAGATCGCCTCATGCAATTATCCTGCGAGAGATTTCGGTGTGAAGAATGGAATGTGGATGAAAAGAGCTCAAGAACTGTGCCCTGATCTGAAGGTACTTCCTTACGACTTCCCAGCTTACGAAGAGTCAAGTCGACAATTTTACGCTGCTATCCTGGAAACAGGTGGTGTAGTGCAAAGCGTCAGTGTTGATGAAGCTCTCATTGACATCAGCGCTCAGTGCATAGCCGTCGGCGGCACTGATGGTGTTCAACGATATGAGGGAAGCAACTATCGTGAGCAGTCAGAGGCCGACCGCATTGGCCGAGATCTCCGGAATGAAGTACTAAAACGTACTGGCTGCAACGTCTCAGTTGGTATAGGAGCAAACATCCTACTTGCCAAGATTGCTCTGCGCAAAGCAAAACCCGCGGGGCAATTCCAGCTCAAGCCAGAGGATGTCCTTGATTTTATCGGCACTCTCGAAGTTCAAAGCTTACCAGGTGTCGCCTATAGCATCGGAGGCAAGCTGGAAGAGATTGGTGTCAAGTATGTTAAAGACATTCGCGAACTTTCGAAAGAGAAATTGGTCAACACCCTTGGACCGAAGACCGGTGAGAAGATCTGGGAGTACAGTCGTGGCATTGACAAGGCCGAGGTTGGCGATCAAGTCGTCCGCAAGTCAGTGTCTGCCGACGTGAATTGGGGTGTACGCTTCGAGAACCAAGAGCAGGTTGACGAATTCATGACGAGCTTATGTGGAGAGCTACAGAAGCGGCTGATCAAGGAGAACGTCAAGGGCAAACAACTGACTGTCAAGGTCATGCGGCGCTCTCCTGATGCCCCTCTTGATCCACCGAAACATCTTGGACATGGCAAATGCGATACGTACAACAAGAGCATACAACTAGGAGTTGCGACCAACGACAACACACTGATGACCAAAGAAGTTCTTGTAGTTATGCGCAGCTTTGGCTTTAGTCCGGGAGAGCTTCGTGGAATAGGAATCCAGATGACTAAACTGGAACCGCTGAAGGCTGGAACTGATGGCCGTGCCGATAGTAGTCAACCTCGTCTTCAGTTCAAGCCGGCTCAAATCATTGCTCAAAACACACGACCGAAGCTGTTGGCTGAGACGGAAGCCGCCGAAGATCCAATCACCGACGACATCAAGACGCCAAAGAAGAATCGGGTTCGCGATATTGGTGACTCAAGCTATCTAGACAGCATTCTCAACAACCCATCCCCTAGCAAACGGCCCTTGAATCTACTTGGAACACAATTCGCCCTACCTACTCAAGTCGACCCAAAAGTACTTGCAGAACTGCCAGAAGAGATTCGAGCAAGACTCATCAAACAATCACGGCCAGCCCAAGTATCCGAAAATGCCAACGGACGCAAAAGTCCGACTCCTGCGGTCAAGAAGACGTCTCGAGCAGCTTCAGCAGCGATAGGTCTGCCAAACCAATCACAACTCGATCCCGAGATCCTGAACTCCCTCCCCGAAGACGTCAGGCGAGACGTGATGGCCATGTACCAAACAAATACAACCTCCCCACGTAAAGGCCAAGACCAAACCATCCTCCCCCAGTCTCCACGCAAGAACCGCATCATCCCTCCAGTCAAGAAACTCGGTGGCAGGAAACCTCGCGGTGGTGGTTTGTTCGCCCGCGCTCGACCAAGCAACGGCATGTCCACACTCACACAAGCCAATTTCGTCGCTAGAGAAACCGACACCGATGACACTCCTGCGGAAGAAGAAGGAGAAATCGATGAAGAGTTTCTCGCCGCTCTTCCCCCTGAAATACGCAAAGAAGTTCTTGACGAGAGAAGATCCGCTCAATTGCGACGATCGGGAGGTCTGGAAGCATCGAGAAGGCCTGGAGCGAAAAGACAAGACCTCCCTGCAAACACGATTGAGAAATTCTTCCACCTACCTCCAAGACCTGAGAAACCCTCTTTCACTAGCAATAAGCTTACAGAATTGCCGGAATTGAGGAAAGCGGTTAGGGAGTGGGTCAAAGAGTTTTGGGACGAGGCGCCATATGCGGAAGATACAGAGGCGTTGGTCAAGTATTTGGAAGCAGTGGTTAAGCAGGAAAGAGATGTGGATAAAGCTGTCAAGATAGCTAAATGGTTGGGATTGGTCGTTGAGCAGGAAGTCCTCGGTAAAGATGGAGTTGCGGAGGATGTGCAAGAGGGATGGGGCAAGGCGTGGGAGGAAGTCAAGAGGGGAGTCCAAGGGGCTGTTCTGGCTAGAGGATTACCTGGTGTGGAATTCGATTGACATGAAAGAAACACAATCATAACTAGAGTTACTGTAAAGCAGCATTTGCATATCGTAAGAAGTGGACGTATCTTGGTTCGTTGACTATGTTGCAGATTTGACGAAAAGCAGTGAGTGACTTGGCAAAAACAGCAAAAAAAATTCGCGGCGAGTGAGATTCGAACTCACGATCTCTGCGTCTCCAATGGCCTTCGTAGTAAGCCGAAACAGAGAACCACGGGATCGAAAGAAGTGCTTGTGTTTGCAAGACATATTGACGCAGTGTCTTGACCAGACCACCGCCACTGTTGTTGATGGGAAAAGAATCTATTGAACTTATGTAGACAAGGTCGGGAGTTTGGGATGGCAAGTGCAGAGAGCGTGCAAGAGGGAAAATGGCAGGCACAAGAAGAGAGCAAAAAAAAATGCAGTCGCGAGATTCGAGAATCAAAAGTCCCGAATGACAGTCTGACATGATAACTCACGACCTCAATTCTACTTTCCAGCTTCCTTTCTCCTCTCCATAACCCCCAATACATCTTGAGCATTATTCTTATCACCCCTTCTCTTCCTACCCCTCTTCTTCTTCTCTTTGTTTCCTCCATCTCCGCCATCATCCTCATCATCGTCATCACCACCCGTACCTTTCCAAGTCGAAAGTTTGACCCTCTTACCCCCTTCCTCTCCTTCTTCCTCATCGCCAAATCTTGACGATCCGAAACCGAGGTCCATGTCATCCATATCGCGATCACTGGCTGCAAGCATTTGAGCACGCTTTTGAAGACGTAGTTCTTTGGCTTCTGCGCTTTCGGGGGCGGATGGGTCGTCTGAGGAGGCATTGAGGGAGAGGGAGATGTTTGAGAGGGCGCCGGCTTTTTTGATGGCGGCGAGGAAGGCGGCGTCGTTGAAGGGGTTTTGTGGTGCGGAGGGTTCTGCTGTTTCGGAAGTTGTGGTTGTGGTGGAGGCGAAGTAGTTGCGTGGGGCTGTAGGTTGGGATTGTGGCGGAGGGGGTGGCATTGCTTTTGTTGCTTCTGTGGCTGGCGTTGCTTCTGTTTCTGAAGACGGTGATTTGGAGGCTGGTGGTGCTGATGTGGTGATTGGTTTTGATGCCTTTTCGGGGACTTCTCCGTCTTCGTCGTCGGAAGAGTCGTCGTCGTCGTCGTCACCAATGCCGCCTAGAGGATCGTAGGCATCTCCAACACCATCGAAGATATCGTCGTCTGAGTCTTCCTTTGCTGCCTCCGCAGGCTTCTCTACAGGCTTGGGTGCTGGGATCGTGACGCCCTCGTCGAGGAACTTGTGTGATGGAGCAGCTTGAGCAGGTAATTCGACGGGCGCCTGAATCTTTCTGACCTTCTTTTTGACGTTTCCGTGCTCGTCGGTTGTGATAAGGACTTCACGCCCTTTCGAGTCGACCTCGACACGCGAACTTGCTTGCGAAGAACCAACAGCTCGGAACTTGTCGCCTAGCTCTGGTCTAGCAGCGAGTCTAGCATCGGCCTGAGCCTTTCTTTGTGCCTTCAGCTCGGCCAAGATCTGATCTCTAGATCTCTTTGCGCCGGCGACTGGCGGTGGAGGAGCCATCTCTCCCTTCTTGACAACACGTTCTCGCTCAACACGAGCAACTTCCTTCTCTTCGAATTTCTCGAATTCATCTTCCAGGTCTTCATCGGTAGTGGGTTTGCCTCCTCCAAGCACATCTTCACCTCTTCTAACGCGCTCGAGAAGTTTGCGATCGAGACCTCTGACCAGATGTGTAGCACCAACATCACCACCGGTGATTTGATCGCGTAGAGCTTCGAAAGTTGCATTGTCCAGTTGACCGAGCTTTACTTGCTCCTCGAGAGCCTTGATGCGGGCAGCCTTTTCGTCGGCCTCGTCATCGTATCTGTTTTGCGTACGGTCGGTGAAGCCTGATCCCAGTCGCGATCCTTTGGGTGCAGCGGAGCCTTTGAATTTCTTCGCTGTCTGACCTGCAGCATTGCGTTCGGCTACTTGTCGAGCAAAGTCGTTTCCAGAGGCACCTCGAACTGAGCGCGGCGTCATGGGCATGAAGGAGGAGCGTTTGGATCCGAGTGATGACGGTACAGCACTCGCCCGCGGTGTGCTGCTTGCGCCATCTTGTCTCGCCGGTGTGTTGAGTAGCTTCCTGAATTGATCGTTGTTCATCTTCGATTTTGTCGGCCGTGATGGTTGTGAAGGCGCAATGGAAATGTTAGCGGCTAAATTCGGCGAACAACAAGCCGAAGTCGCGTGGCTGCCTCTGTGGGTTTGCGGGGGAGTGCGGAGGTCAAGATGCAACAACCCTGCCATGCCTTCACTTCTTCTTGCCCATCATCTGCTGATCAGTTTAAGTTAGGTAGGTTTAAATAAAGTCTCCATCATGTCCACCTCTTCCGCTTCACTCCTCAACTTCAGAGAAGCATCATCTTCTTCTTCTCTGGCCTTCCCTTCTTGGTTTCCTTGACCTCCCTCTTCCGCTTCTCTCCTCAACATCGGAGAGGCATCATGTTCTTCTTGTCTGCCCTTCCCTTCTTGGGTTTCCTGACCTCCCTCGTCTCTGCCCAGTACTCGAATGCTGCCAATAGCACAGCCAGCAATGGCACTACAACCTTCAACAACCCTATCCTCAATGAGGTAGGAGCAGACCCATGGGTTATCCGCCACGGCGACTACTACTACATGACATATACTACCAACACCAACATCACCATCCTTCGCAGTTCTGTTCTGACAGACTGGGACAATGCCGACGTCAAACTAGCCTTTGACCCTCCACCAGGCATGAACTACTCGACTGATCTCTGGGCACCTGAATTGCACCTGATCGATAACTCCTGGTACATCATCATGACTGCCGACCCTAATTTCGACACGCCCTCGCCCGAGATTGACATGTGGTGCGACTTCAACTGCCCTGCTGTCCACCACCGCATGTATGTCCTCGAAGGCTCGTCCCCAGATCCTTGGGACTCGACATACACTCTCAAGTCTCAGCTCAACACTTATGATCAATTCGCGATTGATGGTACCTACTTCCAGCATGGCTCTGGACTTTACCACATCTACAGTTGTTGGTACCGCCAGTACGATGCATGGCCAGCCAATCTCTGCATTACTAAGATGTCTGATCCTTGGACTGTCGAAAGTAACTTCACCGAACGCCAGATCATCAGCACTCCTGACAACCCTTGGGAGAAGACACCTTACGGTCGCCCCTTCAACCAGCGTCTTTCCTCCAACGAGGGCCCGCAGCAACTCACCAATCCCACCACAGGCCAACAATTTGTGATCTACAGCGCAGCTCGCTCTGACAACCGCAACTACTGCCTCGGCCAACTCGAGCTCATTGGTGATGACCCAATGAACCCATCCGATTGGCGCAAGAACAATCAAGGTTGTGTCTTCTACCAAAACCCCAAGGCAGAGGCGTATGGTGTTGGACATGCGAGCTTCACCAAGAGTCCTGATGGCACCGAAGACTGGATTGTGTATCACGGCATGAGAGATCCTGCTAACGGATGGAGTGCAAGAACTATCAGAGCACAGCCATTTACTTGGAATGCTGATGGTTCGCCCAAGTTCCCGAGACCTGGCTATGGGCCTTATCAAGTGCCTTCCGGACAGGCTTGAAGAGAAAAAAGAGCCTTTGCACACTTGAACAGCGATTAGTCAGAAATGTAGAAACACGACAATGAAAACCATCTATTTACTCCGTACCTCTTCAGATATGTTTGATACTGTATGGCACGTGGCAAAGTGATTGATAATATGAAGCCCCCACTTTGTAATGGGCTGGAATAGAGTGGGCTTGATTACCGGGCCCTGCTGACCATCAGAAGCGCGATGTGATTGGCCGACGGAAATGGATGCGATCATAGCTTTTCGGTGCTCCGCTTTGCCCGATCTTGCCGTTCTGACAAAGACACAATCACCACCCTTCGACTTTACACAGCTCATCACACTCACCTACGACTTTGTCAACGAACCCCTCACTACACGCATATCCTGGCCGCTTCATAATCACACATACACAACACAGTCGCCATGTCTCTGCATCGCGCCACGTCGTCGGCGTCCACAGCCATGTTCCGTTTCGCCGCTGGCGGTGCCCCTCGTACTCAATGCACTCAATGTTTGCGTCCTGCCTTCCGCTCATCACAACCTGCTCTTCACTTCTCATCGCGACGAAGCTTGCAAACTGCCACCGCCTACCGTCCTTACACATTGGACCCCATGCCCTCACCGCGAAACGCTGGCGTTCCCGAGACTTCTATCGCCGGACTACCTCCGCTCCCCTCTACACCCTCGCGCCAGTCAAAGCCGTCTCCTGCAGACGACCAACCCGTCAGTGTTCCCGAGAAGGAAGCTCAAAAGTCCTCGGCCGTAAACACGTCATCAGCAGCAACCACATCTGCCACCACCAAGCCTCAAAGAAAGAGCAAGCTGCGTCCTCGCAAGGCTGCCATCACACTATCACAGACTGCCGTGTCACATCTGCGTGAGCTACTCGAACAACCCGAGGCAAAGCTGGTCCGTGTCGGCGTACGTAACAGAGGCTGCTCCGGACTAGCATACCACCTCGAATACGTGGAGAAGGCTGGAGCATTTGATGAGACTGTTGAGCAGGATGGTGTCAAGGTTCTTATCGACTCCAAGGCCTTGTTCAGCATCATTGGATCTGAGATGGACTGGCTCGAAGATAAGCTGAACGAGCGCTTCATCTTTAAGAACCCCAACATCAGTAAGTTGACTTGGAACAATGTTGAATTTTTGATGTAATACTGACATATCTTCTAGCTGAGCAATGCGGTTGTGGAGAATCTTTCAGCATCTCATAAGCGTCACCAAAACCTCTTTTATTCGAACCAAATCTAGGCACGACCATGACCTTTTGCATAACTGGAGTAATAGCGTTTCTTCTTCGACTGTACATATTTTGGGTCCAACAGGAAAGGTCATCTGGTTTCTTTGCAGCATACCCCCTTTCTATATTTTCCTGAACACCCTTTGCTTTCCTACTAGATGATCTAAACATGAATAGAATCCCCAGTTTCTCAGAAGCACATGTTTTGATGTGAGCCTTTCTTGGCATCTCGGGCCGAGTCCAACTACATTCCTCGACGTATTCGTTCCATCGACAAGCGGATCCGGCTGGACCTTAGCCGACAAAAGATCCGGCGTTCCTTTGTGCTCTTGCTTCCGCCGCATACGGCTGAATCTACTTTCACCTGGACACGAACATCGAGTTCACCAAATTCCCAATTCAACATACACTACAGGATATACAACGAGTACTTTGTGTGCGCTTTAGGATTACGACAAGATGGGCGATTCAGATGTGAGCATGAGCGGTGTTGAACCTGATGATGGCTTGCTTGCCCACGGTATACCTTATCCGCCGGCTCTCGACGATACAATTACATTCAGTGATGGAAGCGCAGAGCCTCCTGACTGGGAAATATACGCGAAATACTACGGTGCTAGATTTAAGCCCGGCGGGAATGGGTTTGACGTGCGGCTCATCAACTTTAATGATCCCTCTGGAGAGGGAAAGTATTTTGAAGAAGACTGGCCTTACGAGTATCAGCTAGGGGCTCCAGATGACAGGCCTGATGGTTGGGATCCGCCGATTCAAAAATGGGGCCTGAAACTACTAGATGCAGCCGGGTTCATCAACAATCCGACACAGGAAGCCGTCTCGTACATGGCACCTTACGGCAAATGGGCACCTGAGAGACAAAAGTACGATTTGTCGAGAGAAAACGTCCATCCAGTGTTCAGATGCGCCATGTGGCCAAACATTTCCCAACTAGAATACGCGGCGATAATGCCAGCCTTGCTTCTAGCAACCGCATATCTCGACGATCCCAAGACATTGTGCCTCTTCCATGCGATATCTACTCCTTCCAGTCAGATGACTCTCTTTCGCGATGAAAAACTTGGGTATTGCCAAAGAGTACAAATTCCGGCCACACTATCCGAAATCGAGCAGAAGGCCGTTTTTGACAAGATGGTTGCGATGCGCGAATACACAACTTTCAATTGGGCAGACGACGAAGGACCAGATACCGTGCATGCGATTGCGTGGACAAGTCCACGTCTAGATGCGAAAAGAAGATACATCCCTGCTTCAGGCCCGTAAGTCATGAATACCCGATAGCTCGTTCAAACAGTTTACTGACTATCTTAAGTTTCACTCGTAAGACAGACATTTACATGAGCACTCACATTCTTCACGTCATGAGCTTGATGCCTATCAAAGCGTATCCGTTCTTCGACACACAATTTGCAGAAGAGATTCTCGACATGGCCGGCGTGGCCGATGAACGTAAGCCTAGAGATTTCGACTTGATCTCGGCCCAGATGCGTACAGCATACATGTTCGCAGCTACCCTGGTCCACGAATTTGCACACGCGTTTTGTAAAGCATACTTCGAACGGCCAGACACGAAGCCAGCGCAACCGAATGAGCCATGGCTGGCAGACAACAGGAATAACGAGCTTGGCCACGCCGTTATCCTCCAGATCTTGGGGGGAATACCAGGATCGAATACTCTTTATCGTATACCAATGAGTTCTGCGGAGGTCATCAAACAGTGGAACTATGTGCCATTCGGCATTCATTTCCGAGAACCATGGGATATGTGGGCCAAGACCAGCAAATTCCAACAAGTGATTTCAGAGGGTGCGGCCGAGGCCAACGATAAGACATGCACATTCTATCCGATAGCGCAAAGGCAAATTCAAAGCATGTACGCCAAACAGACTTGGGATGAAGTGTCTAGGTATGGGTTGGACGCGATCAAACTGACAAAGATACCCGAGTGGGCTGCTCATTTAGTCCCCGGTGAGACTGGAAACTACACTCTGAGATGAGCGATACCATGAAACCCACTTGAAGACTTCAGTCGAAATAAATGGCACCATTACTTCTTACCTTGAATATCCGCTTACTATTGCCATCATCTTTCTTATCCATGAAGCAATTCTACCTTGGCCATTCGAGCAAGAAGCATTTATCTGCCTTGACTTATACGTACTTCTGGACTCTAATTGACACACACTCTCTTCTAGCCACTCTCCTCAGCATCCCAGCTAATTTCCCGTATCGATGGCCTAAGGATGTCCATGCGGATTTTCTTTGTCGCTGTGGCTCCCGCATGCGTGTGGTGTCGCTTTTAGCCTATGAAACTCTGTATCCTGTCTTTTCTCCAACATCGAGACCAGCAATACTCAATCCCGAACCACACACACAAAGAAGCACCTTGCGAGCGCTGATACTACGACAAGATGGCCCATCCAGATGTGAGCATGGGCGGTACTAATGCTGGCTCGAGTACATTTTCCATCCCTCACGCGCCGAAATTTCCTGATGGCAATCTGAGAAATACGGCGAGAGATTTCGGCGCAAGAGAAAACCCTGACGGGAATAGCTTCGAAGTTCGACCCATAGATCAAGAAGTACTTGTTTGATTTGATTTATATCCTTGAACTCTGATTACAACATTTCCTCTGTCGTCCACCATCCCATCATTGCAGTGATCCTCTCGTGTTCGCGACGACTCACCCAGTCTTTTCAGTAAGTATCATCACGAGTTTTCCGCCGCATGCGATGTATCTTTTCATACAAATTGAAGTCAAAATCAAGAAATGCACCGCACACACACAAGACTTAATCATCGATGACGACAAACTCACTCCCAGCTAAATCACCACCGGCAGAGTATATAATCCATCCTTCTTGATCTATTCTCCTGCTCTCTTCGAATCTACCATCCAGATCGAGGATAATGCTAGTGGCAATGTCCGCACCACTGTGATATTATCTCACTGCTCTTTGGCTGCCACAATACGAGCGTCGATGCTCGAATACGCGACTCGGGCTCCGAACGCGGTGCCGGCTTGCTGTTGCTCTTATCTGTAAGGAGTAGCTACGGGGCGGCAACTTGCGTTGACGTAGGAACGATGGAGAATTTGTGGTGCTACGGGGGGTGGATGGAGAGATATTTGCTGCGTGCATTAAGGAGTAGAAGTCGTGTTAGTTACCTGGCTGCTATCTTATGGTACGTATTCAGGAACGTGAATCGGGCTACGAACGAGACTCTAGATTATTGCTATGCGATCTCCGTAACAGGAGGTTACTTACGTTAAGCAAGAACGATGTTGACTCCTACTTACGGCAACGAGCAAGTGTAGAAGATTGATTATCTCGTACTTCCGGCCTAGGAGTCTTACGTATACATACGTCCAAGTAGAAAGCATGGCTACTTTACGGTATTATTAATAAGCAAACGTAGGGATGGTGTTTGCTACGGTGCCCGGTTTTGTTATCCGAATGTACCTTGTACGTTTATTGCAGGTTCGTGAACACTCTGTTTGCTTCTCATGCTAGATCAAACTCATTAACTGGTGTAAAGCGATTGTGAAAGGGTCTAGACAGAGGCAGATCCAAATCGCCAATTCTTGGTTGATGGTGTGGTAGGTCCCGGGAATTTTGCAAAACTCGGCAAGCGAGACAAGACTCCCAACCTCCTCTCATGCCGTCCATCGCTCCTTCTCTGCAAACGTGACTCTCGTAGGCGTGAACATCCATGATTAGAGACAGCTTCCAGTAAATCCTATGAAGATCACTTCAAGTCGAAGTCCTTGTAATGCAAGATCATAAGCGATCAAAAATGGGATTGGACGAAGTGACAAGACATCCCCCAGGCCCACGACTCGCGTCTCCCATAGAGTGCATACCAACCACCCCAATTCTTTGATCCTGCTTTTTTTCTGGTGGGCCAAGTAAGTGATCTACCTCTGAGTGCATGATAAACAAGACTTCTCTGCATTTCCTACTTTTCCCATTTCTACTTCACTTTATCTAAACTTGTACATACGATCGGACAGCAATTAATTCAGCATCACTATTTGGGCGTCACTTTCTGGATTCACGATATTGGACTTTTACCATTCACTGCAGACTCCTTTACCACATTGAGTTTCACGAATCCGGACTTTTGGATTAATAGACTTGAACGACTTGACAAACTTTGCGCTTTCCCGCGACATCGAAACATTCGCATCTTTATCAACCAACCAACCACAAAATCAGAACATCACAACAAGAGATGGCGCGCCAACTACTCACCACACTACTACTCGCCATCACCTTCACCAAAACTCTCGCCTCAACGCTACCCCAGCAAACCTCCCTTCCTGTACCTCAAAACACCACCTCCGATCTTCCACTCAACCGCACACCCAACCCTCTCGACACGCGCTCAAACTACGGCTGGTCCCCCGCCGTCCTCCTCCAAGACAGCACAGGCATATGCCCCCAATACGCATACATAAACTGCCAAAGCATCAGCGGACCAAACTACTGCTGTGGCGCTGGCACCTACTGCGCTTATGGAGGTCCAGAAAATCATATCGGTTGTTGTGCGGATAATGCGGTTTGTGATGGTGAGCCGGTGGTGCCGTATACGACTGTGTGGGTGCCTAGTGCTACTGCTGCTACTTGGTGGACGCGTGAGTGATTTTTCTCTCCCGATGATGATGACAGGAAAGAAAGTGTGCTGATTATAAGGTGTAGAGTCGGGAACTACGGCGACGGGATTGATTGGGCCGGCATATACTGTCACCACTACCACGACGGCAACGCAATATGTCACTGGCTCGGCACCGACGATTTGTAGCACGCTGTTTGCCAAGGGGGATAATCTGCCTACGACTGCCGCTGCGGCTTGTGGGCTTGTTCTTGTGGTTAACGATGCACCTGGAAGAGTTATCGATGGCATGGGACTTGCTGCTGGACTAGCTGCTGTTAATGGATTTGCTGCAGTATTGGGATGGATGGGATTGATTTGATGCGAAAGGAAGGAGCGGTGGACAGCACGGAAAAAAGATTTACCAGTCACTGGACACGAACTTCTCAATTGATGCTACGAAAGATATGACACATCAAGTTGAGGACGCAGAAAACGATCAATCAAATCAACACACACGCTTTTCACATGCCATGACTTATATATTTAACGTGAGTTACAGAAAACCTATCAACCACCCAACAAGATACATACCCGCCCCAAGTCTGTTCTGGCAGTGGACCCTCGTAAACTCATCTGCTGTGCTCCCAGCCACCCTTACAATTCTTCCAATTCTTTTTCAGTTCTCAACGCCGAACGTACCACTCTGAATCACTACAACATCTACATATCGCAAACTATACTCAAGACCAAATACCAAGGCATGAAGGTGATAGATCAAGAATCTGATTGTTTACCTTTTTCTACTCGCTATACTTGAAATCCGCAACCACGATCCACCAATTCTTACTTGTTTAGCACCTTCCAATCACACCCGTCCATGCTTCAAAGATGATGTGGAGATCAATCAAAACACCAGATCCAAAAACACATTCCGAATGAAACAGATATACAGTAGACTCAAGGAATAAAATTGTCAAACATATCAAAACTTGATGTTGATGTGGTATATCTTGCCAACAAAAACCACCTGCCCTCGATTCCAAACCACCACCATAACACAAGATAAAAGTACAGAAGAGGTAGGGAAAAGAAAAACAATGAGATACCCGCTAAGGGTGTCAGCGCTGTAAAAAGGAAAACCAAGGGAAAGAAAACAAAAGTGCCTATCCATAATATGGGAGGGGGTATAGCTTCAAACAAAAGAGATGTGGATGCAAGGTATCTGTAGAATAGGCGATTGTCGAAAAAAACAAAGAGAGAATAACAGAAACCAAGAAGAAAGAGCGACGCTGGAGCTCTATAGCGTCGCAAGAAGGGGGTATATGAAGAAGACGAAGACCAGAAGGGAAACAAGCAGAAGAAACACCAAAAGAAAACTCCAAGAGTGGTGAGTAGGAAAACGAATCAGAAATCAAGAAGAAGCGTGTCTTCGATTCTTCATATGAATCTTCCACTCCGCTTTTGCGACACGCATGAGCATATCTTCATCTCTCACAGGCACCCAGCTAGTGAGCACCTTCATTGCATTTTCGAAGTCGCCGTCGACGATGAGTGATTTAGTAGCATCTACAAGCGCCGCACTAGTCGCATGTAGAACACTCAAATCGGCTCCGTCGAAAGTGGCTTTGCTTTCGCGAGTAGGTGGTGGGTTGCCAGGGAAATCAGCATCACCCAACAGCATAAATACGTCCCAGACGCGTAGTTGTGCTGGAAAAGGCATGCTGAGGTTGAATAGGGTGAGGTACCATTTTGTACCGTAGGTCATGGCATCGATGCCGAAGTCGTCGAGTTTGGCCTTGAGGTCTGGGTCGTTGGCAAGCCAGTCGTTTTCAAACTCTTTGAGGGTCGTCATGAGGCCTGAGAAACCGTGTTCGTAGAGGACTTTGAGACCGCGCAGTTCCCACATGCGGACGAGCATGATGAAGGTGTGTTCTTCATCGTAGTAGCAGAGAAGAGTTGCGGCTAGAGAAGCCATGCCTTGGACGTATCCGGTTGATGGGAAATGTACTGAGATTGCGTGTAGGACACGGAATAACAAGCGCTGGCCTCCTCGGTACCTGCGACGGAACATGATGTGCATGCTGATTGTTCTGGGAACATCAACATCAATCTGCACATCATCGGCAGAGCTTTCTTCTTGCAATTCGTGGAAGATCTCAATAAGTTCATCATCGGTTTGACAGCCTCCTCGACGCTTGGCCGAGGCTGACAGGAAAGCATGCCATGCAGTGGCACGCCACTTGTCAGGTACGCCCTTCCAAGTACGCGCTACAAGCTTCGGATCTGTGACATCAAAATCGAAGTTCATACCGCCACCTCGTAAGCCTTGAGGCATCAAACGAGCCATCTTACGCCACTTCTCTTCGCGCTGGATTTCACGCCTCCTCAGGAAGTTCTCGTGGGCATCTTCTTCGGCGAGGTTGTCGAGGCATGCGGGTAGTGTGAGCATGTCGCTCGCATCATCGAGTAGTTTGCGATCGCGTGAGCGGAAAGGGTTGTGGGAACGATGTTGTGAGTGACCTGATTGGAACGAGTAGATGGAGGCAGCGTGACCAGAGGGAGAGGAACCGACGGTGGTGCGAGTATTTGTGCGAGTAGGAGGTGGGAGAGAGCGCGAGGATCTGGCAGTGGAGGGACCTCTAATCAAGCCTCTGCGCCGGCGCGGACTGCTGGATAAAAGTTGTAGCGATGTAGTGACGCGCTGTAAACTAGGCTTCACAGATCCGTTCTGTGGGCCTTCTGTCGAAATGAATTTGGTCGGGTTGATGAAGCCATAACGATCGACGTCCTTGCCAGACAGATCCTCCCAATCCTCAACACCACCAGCGCACTCGTGCTCGTTTTGGATGAAGCTGAATCTATCGTGAGGATCTTGAGGCCTCGCGCTTCGACTTGTAACGGGTCTGCGACGGGGGTTTGTGAGGGAGCGAGACACACCTGCTGGTGGCTCAGGAGTCTCTTCTCGCTCCATGGGTATGTTCCAATCCGCAGCTCTTTCATCGCCATATTTGTACATGGACCTGACCTTGTGGGAGAAGGTCCTCTCTTCAGCCGATAGCACGCGACGACCGTCGAGAACTGCATTGAGCATGTGTACACTCGGTGTTCGTGGGCCAGTCGTCAGGCGTTTCGGATTCGGCTTCGGGGAGGTCGGCGTGGGAGAAAGGGGAGGAGACGGGGGCGCTTGCATGGGAGGGGAGAAGGTGGGCGAATTGGGGGCTGTGTGGAAATCGTTGTCGGTCGCATCGCCATCGGTCATGTCGCCGTCGTGTGCTCGCATCATGTTCGCCAGCTTCTTTGAATTCAACAGGATGCTACCGCGCGTTGAGAATTTGAACGAGTCGGGCGATGTGAGCTCGTCGAAACCGCTCGTCGTGGGGATCTCCATGTCGATGCCGTGGAAAGAACGAATGCGTGAGTGGGCGCTGTTGGAGCGAGGTAATTCGGGCTGCTCGCTGAAATCCTCTTCGCTTTCGTCTACGTCGGCGTCGTCTTCGTCAATGGGTTTTGACCTGCGGCGCAGAAAAGGAGGAGTCCGTTTGGTCGTCTTGTTGGGCGGCGAGGCGGTGATGGCATCATGAACGATAATGGACGGCACACTCGGCGAAGAAGTCAGAGTGGCTTTCGCTATGCCAGAATCGCGCTTGAGGTCGTTGCTAGACCCCGAGGTGTGGAGTGGTGGTGTTTCATGCATTGTATTGTGGGCCATTATGGTCGGATTTCGGGTTGCCCCTGCGCTTGCTCGTGTTTCGTAAATATAGTAGAGGCTCGCGCTGGGATCAATCGAGCGCGCTCGAAACTCGTCGTCAATCGCATGCGTGTGGGCTGCTGCTCATCAATTCTTTATATCTTCGGCGAGAAAAAGTGACGATTGAAAGAAAATTGGCAAGGCGAGCAGTCAGTACGTATGCGCCGCTGGTCGAGAGATCAACAACCAAGTCCCTTGGTGGAGCACTGGCCGTTTGGAGGACAAGCGACTCTGGAGAAGCGTAACCCGAGATGAGCAATGAACTGAACCTTGGAAGTGCTGATTCGCTTGCTGGCTGCGCACGAAGATCAATATACTGTCGCCATCTTCGCGTCCGCCGGGTCTGCTCTGCTTATAAGTGCTGCGACTTCTTCTCCTGCCTCATCACCCGGCCGAGACCTCTTGCAGATCCGCAACCCCTGAACGAAAGCCGCTGTGTAACGCTATCCTAAACCTAACACCAACACCAACCCCCGTTTCCTGCACTTGCTCTGCACCTATTGCTCTAGTCCTATTCTTGATCACAACGGTCGTCTGTGTGACTTGCAATTCTCGTTGGATTCTACTCAACAGACTGTCATACCATAGGTCATACGGACATTTCATCATCAATTGGTGTGCAGCGCATGTATGCATATGCATCAAAGTCCGAAGCAGCCTTGCGCAATCGTGCTTCATGCTCACGCGTCCACAGCTCCACAAGAGCCTGCTTCTCTTTCTCTCCTTCTCCTGGCCATCCCAAGCTCCACTTATATCCCTTCTCTGTGCGTGCTTCTCCACCTGTTCCCCTGATATCGTATTCCGAAACTATCTTTGGCTTTCCGAAAGACCCTTCCGTTCACCACACACATGTTCATGCTCGTCCTTGCATACCGTTTGTTCTCTATTGTCCAGCCAACCAGCCAAACTTCTGCTTCTTGACTCTGGGCAAAACACCAATCAAGGTGATGACGGCCGCGACAATCACAGCCCAGAGCTTGATCTTCAGCACATTCTTGTTGTAGTCGGTCTGTGTGGCAGCGGCGACAGTTGCGAGCAATATCAAAAAGATGAAGTATCCGCTCACACGGTGGTATTTGTACAACTTCTTTGCGTTCTCCTCGCCGCCATAGATCTGAGGCACAAAGTATTGTGTGAAGCCAACGAGACCTTGGATGAGGATGAGGATGTAGGTGATCAGACCCAGAATGGCGTGAGGCGATACAAAGTGTGTGCCATTGTGGGCAATCTTGTTGTACTCAATGACGACAAGACCAGCGATACCAGCTGAAAGGGCAAGATTGTTGAGTCCGGCGTGGGCCCAAGTGCCGTGCTTCTTCTGCTTAGCAGTGTGTGTGGGCTGAAGGATAAGAACGCCTTGGGTGAAGAGTAGGATTGCGGCGGAGTTGAGCAACTACAGAACAGTCTTGTTAGCATAGCCCAAGTCTTGGAACCGAGAAGCCTTACAGGATGCGCCGAGAAGAGTATAACAGGGTTGGAAAAGACTGCGCCCCAAACGATGGCGACGAGGATCCAGGATCCAGCTTGTGCAATAACTCCGGTGCCTAGATTCTGTGTGAGTAGTGATCCGATACGCAATCGACGCAGAGGATGTCATACCAATGATAAGGTTGTGGTATAGCGGCAGACCATCCTGCTGCGATGCATCACCAGCTCTTCCGAGCAAGGGTTCCTGCTCGCCCATACCGCTTCTCTGAGCCTCCGATTCCGACATCTTGTACGATTCCTTCTCTAGCGTCGTGTAACACCGAAAGTTCCGAGGAGGAGGCGGAAGTAACAATGGTATATCGTGTCTTGGGAGCAGAACGAGTTGAAAAGGTCGTGGATGCAGAGGAAGACGCCTGCTTACATATCCAAACACGAGCTTTTTGCGTGCTATCACGATTCCACGATCTTGATATCCTTGATTGGCACCACACTACGGTACCTACCCTATTCGGAGACGAGCTAACCTAGCTTTCGCGGAGCGGGGCTTGAGGCTCTGTGGCTGGGGGCATTGTCCAATCACAGGCTTCAGATTACTTGATCCCGGCAAATCTTGTATACCGATGATCGCATCATGCCGCTAACAAGATCTCTTCAAATCCTGACATGTGTTGAGGGACACAAGACGCAGTCGTCTATTGGTGGAAACGCATAGAACATGGTCAGTAGAATGGTGTGGTGGTCTGTCAGTCAAGCGTATTTGATAATGTATTGTCGCAGTCAAGGTCGAGCTTTCGGCCGACGGAGCAATACATCAGTGCAGCCTTCAAAGGTGGAAGACAAAAACATTTCGAAAGACACGTGGATGTTGAGAAGGAGCGATCGAGCAAAATCACAAGTGAGGAAGGAACAACATGTTGATCCAAAGTAGGTGTATTACCATCGGGTATAGTAGATCGAAGTATAGAAAGATATACAAATAGAATGAGAAAAACAATATGGTGGTGGTATCGCGCAACAAATATCCCAACTCTTCAACAAAACCCGCTCCCCGGAAACAAAAAAAAGGATAGTTCTAACAAGATTGGTGCACCGAGGACCAGCGTCGGTCTAATAAACGTAGACTTTTGTTCAGAAACCCCTAGAACACAAAGATCTTTGTCGCAAAACATGAAAAACAAGAGGTCGTTAAGAAGAAAGGCAGAGGAGGTCGTTTAACCGTCCAAAGTGCGCTGTTCACGCTCTGCCTTCTCGTAGGCGACTGCGTGGCGGTCACCACCGATACCGGTGTGCTCGTTTCCTTGGCTGTCGCTCTCGCTGGGAGCTTTGCCCTCGAGCATTTGCGAGTGTTGCGGGATACCGTGGCGGTCACCCTGAGGGATCTGGTGGTCGGCGGTCTCAGGCTGGTCGCGGGCGGGAGTCCAGGCGAGGTAGTCACGGCGAACCTCAACGTAATCGTAGGCGAACTCGCCGAGCTGGTCATCATCCATACCGAGAAGCTCAGCCTCCTCAGAAGCGCGAAGGTGGAGTCCAGGAATCTTGTTGATAACAAAGGCGATGGCAGCACTGATAACGAAAGAGTAGGCGGTGACAGCGGCGATGTAGGCAATTTGCATGTAAAGCTGCTTCCAGTTGTGCTGGATCCAACCACCGTCGATACCGTTGTTGACACCATCGAGACCGATAATGTAGGAAGCGGCGAAAATACCGTTGAAGAAGAGACCAACCATACCAGCGACACCGTGCTCAGCGAACACATCCATAGCGTCATCAATACGGATCCAGAACTTGATCTTGGTTGCAAAGTTGCACACAATACCAGTGGTAATACCGAGAACGACGGAGGCCCAGGGAGTGATGAAACCGGAAGCGGGAGTGGCAGCGACGAGACCTGAGATGGTACCGGAACACCAACCAACCATGGACCACTTGCGAGCAAGTCTCCAATCAAGAACAACCCAAGCAATAGCAGCAAACATGGCGGTCAAGTTGGAGTTCCAGCAAGCCATGGTAGCGCGAAGGTTGGCACCGAAAGCAGAACCACCGTTGAAGCCCAACCAACCGAACCAGAGGAAGACGGTACCGAGGGTGATGAGAGAGACGTTGTGGGGACGGAAGTTGAGCATCATCTTCTCTTGACGTCTTCCGAGAATCATCGAGTAGGCGAGGGCAGACATACCCGAGACGATTTCGACGGGACCACCACCAGCGTAGTCGAGAACACCCCAGGAGAAGGCCCATCCGTTGGCACCCCAAACCCAGCATGCGACGGGGCAGTAGACGAGAGTGGCCCAGAAGAAGATGAAGACCATACAGGGAATCAGGCGACCACGCTCAGCGACGGCGCCAACAACAATAGCGGCGGTAACGGCGCAGAATTGCATCTGTCAGATTGTTAGAAAGTCTATCGGTAACACGGTTAATACAACGAAAGCGTACCTGGTAGAACGCGTAGAGAAGCTCAGGAATCAGAGGCGAGCCGGGAGAGGGAGCACCAAGAGTCTTCATGAGACCAAACTTTTGCAAGTCGCCAATGAAGCCGTTGGTTGCGTAGTCTGAGAAAGCCAGAGAGTATCCCCAGAAGTACCATTGGAAGGTGATGACTGAACACGAAGCCATACACGCCCAGATCATACTGAGCGCTGACTTTCTGCGTGCGAGACCAGAGTAGAGGAACCCAAGACCCGGAATCATGATCAACACCATAGCCGAGGCGATAAGAATGTAGGCCTGGTCACCAGATTGGTACCATTGGTTCAAGTTTTCGTTGGCTACAAGCGGATGAGGTCAGACAATGCTCTGGATACCATGTCGACATGAGTCTAGTATAACTTACTGGAATCACCACCCAACGGAGATGTGCCATTGAATTCGGTGGGCGCGCCGACCCAGGAGTAAGACATTGTTGATATGAAGGTCGAGCGATGGCGCTCGTGGAAAGAATAGAGGAGTCCTTGGTGTCAATGCCAGTGAAGTCGTTGCTCCAGAGGGTTAAGTAATACTCCACAGAAGAGGTGAAATAGGACGAATAGATTGAAAGGTGGAAAGATGGACACACGAATATGCAAACAACTGCTGGGGAAGGTTGGGGGAAGCAAGAGGATATATAAAGAGGTCTTCTAACAACCGTCACTGGCTCAGCACGCGGCAACAACGGGCGATGTGCACTGACGGACTGATGGGATGAGGATAAAATAATGGGGCCCGAGGGTCGGGATCTGGCTCTCTTGAAGAGTCCCAACTTACGGAGGGAAACGGGCCACACTTAAAGGTGACAATCGAAGGGTTTGTTGTACGTCAAACGATCTGCCCATCGAAACTGAAATTCTTGCGGAAGCGGGCTGGCCTTATCAGCGAACCGCGCGCAACGGGTTATTTTGGCACTGCAAGCCATAAAACCACTGCTTTTTTGTGCCCTGGATCTCCGTGACAAGACAACCGAAAAACCTTGCTTACCTGACTTGCTTGGTCAACCATCAATAACCCCACAAGGTAGTAGTAAAAGCAGTGTGACTTGATTATGATGTTAGAAAGGGCCGGCTGTGATTTGCTGGTTTTGCCACCCACAGGCCCGATTCGAAGCCTTGGACGACCATCATCGCGCTCAATCGCTTGTTGACCATGACTTTTCGGTGTTGCTTGCCTCACCAGTTCGCGTATCCACGACGAGACACATGCAGAATACATGACGGTATGGCGCTCCTTGGATGCAATGCTTGGTTTTGCAAATAGAGGGACAGTGGATGATTATTAGCAACACAATGTGTCCATCGCAACAGTGCTTGATAACAACGAACGTCGTCCAGTCAGAATCGTCAGAGTAGTATCGCCGAACTCGGAAGAGCTTATCACTTGGCTAGTCCTTGCCTGTTCGAGCTAGCGATGCGCCCTGTGAGTTCGAGAAGCTTGACGAGAGGTCTGTTCTCCGGGGTTCTGATTGGCCGTGCGAACTTCTTATCTTTCACCCAAAAAGCACTACAGCAACGGCTTGTGAGCCAAACCAGACCAACACTCACACATCTGTGACATGTGAATCCGTTGACGATATGCCGTGTTTCTTGCACGAGGCGGAGCACATCGCCAAGTGGATTGGCATCGAGTTATTGCAAAGCCTCTTACAGGAAGATACACCTTTATATGCAGAGATGCAGCAAGTCGCTATCTTGTGGCTTGCTGAGATGAGAGAAACGCCATGATTCGACCGCGAGTCTGCAAAGATAAGCAAGTAGAAAGCAGAAAGCCAAATCCGAGGACAAGGGTCGTCGCGCCGGCTTTAACCGCCTTCTGCCTGTGTTCTCGGGTTCGCTGAACGACAGCGACTCGCGTGTCAGAAGCGCCACGAGTCTTTTGAGTTGCCGGGGGTGGACACTCGCGCCACGCCCGCAGAGGATCTCACGGTCCCGAGAATGCACCCCGACATGCCCTGGCCCCTGGGTGGGAGACATGGCGTTTTATGTATTACAGTTTTGGTTTGGTAAAAAGAAGGTCGTCTTGTAGGCCTTCCACTTCTCTATCTATATGCCGATCTTCGGTGAATCTGAAGCGACTTACGAAACTGTTCCTTTCCCCTTTCCATCTTCTCCTATTTTGTGGTTGACCAACATCTTGGGTTTCATCCTTCCAAGCCTCAACAGATTCCTACGACAAACAAAATGATTCACAACCGCTATTAATTGCTGCGCCCTGGTGATAAGAGAAGAATGGATGATTATCGTGAACTTCTTGGTATTTTGGATACGATATGGTAGGTTTCTTGGTATTGAAAGTGTCCTACCATGGACTCGTGCTACAGACGGCTACCAACCATACTACTGTTGCTGCTGCTGTTGTTGCTCTTGGAGTCTGCGGAAGAGATCGGCGGCATTCTGGATCTGCTCAGCTGAAGGAGGAGGCTGAGGGGCAGATTGAGCAGGTGCTGGGGGAGCTTGCTGCTGCTGCTGATGTTGTTGCTGGAGGAATGCTGGATTGAAGAATGTTCCTGCAGATGGTCCAGGGAACTGGTAAGGCTGCTGTTGTTGACCCTGGTTGTAGGATTGCTGTTGCTGACCCTGATTGAAGAATTGAGGGTTAGGTGGCCATCCGAACTGCATGTTCTGGAAAGGCGACTGAGTTTGAGGGACAGGGGGTGGAGGGGGGAACTGCTGCTGGTTGAACTGGGGGAAACCAAATGGTGCGTTCATCTGCGGCTGGACCTGGTTCCACATCTGTTGCATCTGCGGCATCTGCTGCATTTGCTGCATTTGCTGGGTTACGGCAGGCTTTTGCGGGAGAGATTGCTGGGTGTATGATTGCGCACCAGCGTTGTGTGTGTCAGGGTATGAGTTGGACGGGCCCTTGCGCTGGTTTGCGCTGTCAGCTCCGCCGCGACCACCACGACCGCCTCTGCCACGATCTCCACGGCCTCTGTCTCCTCCACGGCCTCTACCACGTCCTCTACCACCGCGTTCGGCAAATTGGCGGCGAGCTGGCGGTGCGTTCACCATCATGGCTTGAAGGTTATCAGGACGGGCAAGAGGAGTGTACATGTCCTCAGCTTCAGGCTCATCGTCGTAGTTCATGGCACCACCAGTGTAGGGCTTTGCTGTTGCAGCAGCGGGACCCTGACTAGGCTGGTCGCGAGCAGCTCTTGCGCCCTTCTTTGCTTCCTTTTTGGCTCTCTTGTAGGCGGCCTCGGCCTCATCGTCAGAGAACTCCATCTCTTCATCTGCGACCTCCTCGTCGTGCAGGTTAGAGGCATCAGTACCCTTCATATTCTTCAAAGGTTGGGTGAAAACGTATGTGGAGTGATCGTCGACATAAAAGATCTTCGTGTTTGTTGCGATGCCGAGATCTGAGATATCCGAAGGTCTGGTAAAAGCAACAGAGTACAAGGGTTCCTCGACCCTGCCAATAAGATCAGCAACGATGCCGATGACCTCGCGGTTCTCCAAGCACAAGACAGAACCAGACTCGAGTACCTGGTACTCTCCAGACGTGAAGGCTTTGATGAGAATCATGTGTTCGACAACGTGCTGAACGGCACCCAGGGGTGTGATCTTCATATCGGGGGTGACAGTGACATCGGGCTTAGGGACGATCTCTTCTGGCAGCTCGTTCTTGGTGCGAAGGTGGCCTCCACCAGCAGCCTTGTTACCACCATCTTCATCGTCGGCACCACCCTCGTCCATGAGCATCCTGGCGGCAGTGGCGGGGTCAAGCAGCGGGTAATCTTCATCGTCACTATCATCCTCATCGCTGGAGGAGTCATCACTGGAAGAATTGTCCGAGGACTCTGCGTCAGATGTGTCGTATTGCCATTCAGCACCCTCGGCACCTTTTTGCGCCTGAGCAGCTTCGATGAACTCCCGGTCAATTGGAGGCTTTGTTGACGTCGAGGCAGCAACGGGCTCGGCAGCAACGGGCTCGGCAGCGAGGGTAGATGAAGAGGTGAGTTCGGGCTCGCCGGCGGCGTGGGCAGGAAGGTTCTTGTTCAGTTCGTCATTGTTACCAAGAGCGTCGAAGAGTGCCGAGGTAGCATCGGGAATGGCGGCTTGGGCGACGACGGGTGCGGCATCTTCGGCAGCGGCGGTGGCAGGTTGTTCGATAGCAGCTTCGGTGACCTTGTCTTCCTTCTCTTCAGTCTTAACTTGTGCGGCCTCTTGGACTTGATCGGGCTGAGGTTGGGAGACGATCAGAGGAGCGGCGGGAGGAAAAGAGCCTAGACCAGGGATGCCGGCGATGGGAGATTGAACTGAGGGTTGTTGCTTCGCATCGATGTAGCTGGTTGCTTGGGCCGTCTGGAGAGCTGGAGTGTTGTTGGCAGATGGAGTGCCGTAGATGTCGTCTACATCGTCGACTGGAGCAGAATTCGACATGATAGGCGAAGGAGACAGACGGGCACGCTTGTTCGGTCTTGGACTCGTCTCAAACATCGATTGCTTGTGAGAAGATGATGACGATGTTTTCTTTGCGCAGGAGAAAAAGATGAGATTTACTCGGACTTTGTGACGGCGTTACGCTTAGCGCCATGCTTCTCCGCGCCCCCACGCCCGTCCATGCCAAGCATGCCTCGGAGTCCGCTCCTTGTCGTTCGTGCTTCTGTTTCATCCATTCTCCTCGATCGCATTACAATTCCTGACGCACTGCTCAAAGGAGGTATAGGCTCGACGAAAATGGTATTGCATTCATCGTTCGATCTGTCTTCGGCTACGCGCTCGAGAGCTTATGCTCTCGGGTCCTACTCAGGCACCTTTTCTTTGTTACCTCCACCGCATGCGGTTGGAGTCACTTCCATATTCGAGCAGGGTTTCGACTCTCCGAACGTGTCTTGAATATCAAGACTTCCTCAAAAACACTTACCCTGCTGAAACATACAACGGTATACACGAAGAACGCAATGGAGGACTCAGATGTCGACATGGAAGACTCAGATGTCAACAACGGCAGCATCTTCGACGGCTGGCTACCTTTCAAGATTCCATACCCGCCCAAATTCCCGGACAGTATTGCAATGAAAGGTAACTACACTCTTGTCGATCCGGACTTGGAATTGTACGCGAAAAATTTCGGCGCGACAGACAATCCCGACGGCAAAGGCTTCCAAATCAGACAATTGAATAAAGCCGATCCTATTGGAGGAAAGTTCAGCGACGACGAATTCGACGTGAAACACCGCCTTGGTAGTTCTAGTGAATCAAGACACTGGCATGACTTGGTCCACAAATGGGGCTTGCAGTTGCTAGACAGAGCTGGTTTTATCAACGTTCCGATCCAAGAACCCGAGGAAGATGATCCTGTCGGCCGACATGCTCGCAATCTTAGAGATATCACCAAAGACTTGAACGAGCAAATTCATCCAGTGTTTAGGAAGGAGATGTGGCGGAACATGGACGATGCCCAGTATGCGACTATTAGAACACCTTTACTCCTAGCGACTGCATTCCTGGACGACCCCATTACGTTGCAGGTTTTCCACGCAATTTCATCTCCAGATCGGTGGGATACTCTTGTAGATTCCAAGCTAGGCCCGTACAGGAGACTGAAATTGTCTGGCACTTTGACCGACTCTGAGCTGAAGGCCACCTATGACAAAATGGCCGACATGCGCAAGTATACCAGCTTCTACTGGGAAGATGAGGGAGTCATGATGAAAAACAGTGCTGCGGCATTCACCGATATACGTTACGGTACGAATAAAAAATATTATCCCGCCTCTGGCCCGTGAGTAGTAGTCCATTACATGCCCATTTCCAGAAATACTGACGAAGCTTAGTCTCACTCGCAAGTCAGATATCGCCATAGGTCGGATGTACTACAACGTCTTGCGGGACTTTGAGACTAGGTCGCAGGACAACGCGTACGAGGAATATTTCGAAGACTTTGTGGGTTTGGCCGGGATAACTCAGAACCGCAAACCCAGACCATTCGATCTCGATTGTGCCATCAGGCGTACGGAATTTCTTTTTGCTTGTGTTTTGGTTCATGAGTTCGCACATGCCTTTAGCCTTGCTTATTTCGAGAAGCCAGACATGACGGAGCCCGCTAAACAATTGCCAGACGAGCCCTGGCTGCCAGGCAACAGAAGCAACGAGCTGGGAGATGCTCTGATTGATCATATTTTGAAAGGGGTACCAAAGCCCCAGAAGTTCTTCCAATGGCCTATGAGTTTTGAGCATATGCACCGACAGTATTACTATTCGCCGTACGGAATATGTTTCGCAGGCAAGTGGGATGCGTGGAAGGCGACTAATGAGAACGAGGACGTCCTGCTCGAGGGCAGGGATGAGGATCACAACAAGCGTTACACCTATTACCCTATGCCCCAGAAACAAGTCAATGAAATGTTCCATAGAGATACTTGGGAGCAATATGTAGTCAGATTGGGTCTAGGATGGATAAGCCTGGAGAGGATAGAGGAGTGGGCTGCACATCGAGTCCAGACATCTATCCAGCCTGGTTCCGTTAACAAACTAAGATGAGCGCGTCAGAGTCCGAGGTGCTAGTGACTTATCCAACTAAACAATCAGTTTCTTGTCGAGTTGTCGGATTATGTCGAATTGCAGGTCCTAAAAGTGATGGTTGATGCGGCCCTTATCTCCGTTACTCGGTACAATGTAGCGCGGACCCTCCCGCCCCCGCATGGCGCGCTCAGCCCTATTGATTCAATATTGACAGACAATTGCTAGTGGAGAACTGCTTCTTGCTCCTTCCCTCTCAACACCAATCGTTCGACAACAGCGATGCCATCACCTCCTCCGCCGTCGCGTCCAGCGCGTAGGCAATTCATGACGACCATGACGGCCAGCAAGGCGGCGAAATTGCAAAACAACAAGGCTCTTCCCGTGACGCCAACAGCTCCCGCAGAAGCACGCCCGGTTCACATGTTTCCTGCCGACCTCACAAAACCTCTCGACGCTATCGCCGACCCGATATACCTCAATCCCTTGATCACCTTCTACATCCTAGCAGCTGCTCATGCGCTGGCTGCTCTCTACTTCCCTATACAAGATTGTGACGAGGTCTACAACTACTACGAGCCCACGCACTACTTGACCGATGGTTACGGCAAGCAGACGTGGGAGTACTCTCCTGACTACGCCATTCGTAGCTGGGCCTATGTCACTCTTCATGCCTTTGTCATCGGCCTACGTCGCGTTATCCCCATCTGGGGACTGCCCAAAGTATGGAAGTTCTACTTCTTGCGCATCATGCTCGGTGCTGTCTGCGCTGCTTCGGAAGCTAGACTGTACACCAAGATTTCGAGGACACTCAACCCTAGACTCGGCATGCTCTTCTTCCTCATCATGCTTACCAGTCCTGGCATGTTCCACGCTTCCGTGTCCTTCTTGCCTTCAACCTTTTCGATGTATACAACCGCTCTCGGTATGGCTGCCTTTATGGACTGGCGCGGAGGTATGCGTACCGCCCAGGGTATGATGTGCATGATTGGCGGTGCTTTCCTGGGCTGGCCTTTTGCTGCTGCTCTCATTGCGCCCTTCATGCTCGAGGAGTTCGTCCTCGCCTATTTTACCGACAAGGAAGAGTTCATCAGCTTCTGCTATCGCATTCTTGATGGTTCTGTTCGTTCCACCATTGTACTTGTCTTGCAGTTCTGCCTCGACGCTTTCTTCTACAGAAAGGTGGCTATTGTACCCTTCAACATTGTCTGGTACAATGTTATTGCTGCTCGTGAGGGCAAAGGTCCTGACATCTATGGCATTGAGCCCTGGCACTTCTACATTCGCAACCTCCTGCTGAACTTCAACATCTGGTTCGTCATCGCTGTTGCTGCTATGCCTCTTTACTTTGTTCACACCTTCGTTTTGCGCCAACCTATCTTCAAGCAGTCGTATTTACGAGGTGTCTTCTTCTTGACCCCCTTCTATCTCTGGCTGGCTATCTTCACATTACAGCCCCACAAGGAGGAACGCTTCATGTACCCCATCTATCCTGCGTTAGGTTTCAATGCTGCCATGGGATCTCACATCCTTCTGAGCTGGCTCGGTACTTCTAATCCACGTTCTCTGATCGCCATGATCCCCGCCAAATTGAGATTGCTTTTTGCTTCTCTGTGCTTCATTGCTGCCGTCGACTTTGGCGCATGGAGAACTCTAGGTATGGTTACCGCTTACAACGCTCCTTTAAGCGTGTACAAGCCACTGCGTCTTCCTGGAGTCACAAGACCTGGTGACAACGTATGCCTTGGAAAGGAGTGGTATCGCTTCCCCTCTTCGTTCCATCTGCCTGAAGGCGTCCGTGCCAAGTTTGTGAAGAGCGAGTTCAGTGGCCTGCTGCCAGGCGATTTCAGTCAAGCTAACCAGGGCTTTGGCCTGTATCCTGGTGCGTGGCTTACACCCACTGGTATGAATGATGAGAACAGAGAAGACCCCAGCAAATATGTAAGTCTATCTCTTCCGTTGATCTGTCGTTTCACCGGCTAATTTTCAGCAGACTCAACTATCACACTGTTCGTTCATGGTCGACTCGTCCTTCCCCAGCTCCGAGCCTTCTCCTCTGGAACCTGATTACATCAGCCAGACAGATACATGGGAGAAGCTGACATGTGAGCCCTTCCTGGATGCGTCGAAGACCGGTACAATCGGCCGCATCGGCTGGGTGCCTGATTGGGACTTCATTCCATCCAAATACCGTCGTCAATGGGGCGAGTACTGTCTACTTCGCCGCAGGAAATCCATGAACTAGGGCTTTCCATTTTGTTTATATTTTTGATACCAGTCACCTGATCATACTTTAGCGTTTTGGGAAAGTCAGAGCGACTTTCAACTCGGCGTGTCGACCTGCTCTCGATATGAGGTCTTCGCTGGGGGTTCGCGACGCATGTGCCCCACTCTGGCCATATCAGTGTCCCCTTTTGGATGTTTAGTCCGGGGCTGATAAGATGGTCATTGTGGGGTTCGGAAGGCTTATCGTCACGACCAAGAACATCTAGGACGAAGAATACATATAGTTATCATGCCGCCTACTACCAATTTGAGTTCTGCCTCCATCCATATCGTCGTCGTCTTGCGAATTTGACATCGGATAGTGCTATTACCATGAGAGACTTACAAGCTTTACTGCAGGATAGCATCAGCAACATCCAGAACATCTCAAATCTACAGCAAGCGAAACCTGTTATCTATCTTGGACTGGCCCTTGTCGCTTTCGTATATTTCATCCAGCGTGCTGTCGCTGGTTCAAAACACGAGTCTAGACTGCCCTCACGGTCACCAGATCCGGAAAAGCCTGCTATTACAAAGCTTAAGGTACCTGAACGACCACCAGGTGGTAAGTACTGATATATGTTCAATCGAGTCTCATTTCTGACATGACATACAGTATGGATCCCATCCGACTTCAAGAGGCCAGCGGCCGCTGCCTATCCAGACTGGTCAGTCGAGACGACCAAGCCCCTACCGTACCGCCCTTTTCGTTATGGACCCAAATACAATATCACAATGGGTCTTCGCACTATGAATTGGGATGAGTGGATCGAGCTCGATAATCACTACCCGAGGTTTCACGCCGACAAGAAGCGTCGTATTGAAGAACGTGGCAGCAAGTGTTTCCACACCGACCCCAGCCCACAAGTCTTTGACGGCGCAGTGGAACTTCTCGAAGAGCTTTGTGGCTACCTTCCGGAACGTTATCCAAGCATGTTCCGCAAGACGGAACACGGGATGATCAACTTGTTCGCAAACGAGAATTTCGATATCAGAAAAGATGTGTTGACTATGAACGGTAACCGCGAGGACCCTATGCAGATGGCTGCGCGTATGGTACAGGATGACTTGGCCATTATGTTTGAGAAAGAGGATGGCCAGATGTATCTTCTCGCTGGTGCGGTATTGCTGGCAGGTTTCTGGCGTCTTCAAGATAAGCTTGGCATGTCTCTTGACGAGATCCATTACAGGTTCGTGACCTTGCTTACCACATACGAGCATGCAAAGCTGACACTGTATAGTGGAGATGTTCCTGGCTACCACGACAAGCTCCGCAAAGGCATGAATAACTTCTTCCGCCGCATAAAGCCCGAAGCCCCAGTGAAGCGCAACAACTACTTCCTCCAGGTCGATGAAGATCTCGCCTGGTCCTACAGCATTGGACCTGAAGATGCCGGAGAGCCATCTTGGGATACTGCTGCTACCAATCGCGCCATCGAACACCACTACTTCCGCTCCGAATGTCAATCTCTGCGCCGTCTACCCAGATCTGGAGGTGTGCTATTCACCATCCGCACATATTTCCATCCCATCACAGATATAGCGCAAGAAGACTACGTGCCAGGAAGGTTGGCAAGTTCGATCAGGAGTTGGGGAGATGACGTTAGCAAGTACAAGGGTAAAGCCAAGTATGGGGATGTCCTGTTGAACTATCTGGACAAGAAACACGAGGAGCAAATAGCCAACGGTTTGGATTTGAGTAGAGAGGATGAGTGCAGGGCTTACCCTTATTGAAAGAATTATGTATATGCGGACGAGATTAATGACATTTGATGTGAATTTACTTTGAAGGAAATAACAGACCAGAGATGGCTCTTTCCCGTAATCGGCCGCTTTGTGACGAGTCTGACCTCTTCAGTGACTTCGGTTTTTACCGACTTCATCACAACATTGACGAATTTTTGTCCAGTCTTTAACACATCTGATCATCAATTCCTAGTTGGCAATCAACCTCCATATGTTGTTCGCAAGTTAAAGTTGTTCGAGAACTGTATAGATTCACTGATCGACGCTGTGCAAACAGTCTTGGCATTGAAGCAAACTTCAACATCTATTCTCTTCACATTGCCTCGCCGACCTCTTCCCAACGAGATACATCAACAACTTTACTAAAAACAACATGAGCTTACGTGCTGGCCTCAGGCAAGCTCTTCGGATATCTCAATCTCAAAAATCGCCTAGCTCTCTTGGAAACAGCGGCCTCTTTAATGGAAAGGGTCTAAACTCTACCGGTCACGCTTGTGTCATTAGTCGCTCTTTCAATAAGGCTGCTGCTGGTGATACCGATGGTAGATCTGTGCACAAGGTACGAGGAAAGACGACTGGCAAGGGGACTGGCAAGGCGACAGACAAATCGAAGGGCAGGCCACCTTTTGAGCACGTTGACCACGTCTCAAGATTCACCAAGGGTCTGCTCCCGGATGGCCAAGATCCCGTCAAAACGTTCAAGGCTCATCTCAAAGATGGAACTCTCACCAGATCGCTGGCTACTTCGTGTTTGAAGACAGCAATTAGACAGGAACGCTTCGATGATGGGCTTGGAGAAGCCGCCATCACATGGTTCTGGAACGAACACGACAATTACAAGTTCCCAGATGATACTGATATGCTCGACTGCATGGTGAGATTTCTCTATCGCGAGGGCAAGGAGGACAGAATATGGGCGTGGATTGAGAAGAAGAGCAGAAAGCGCGAGAATGTCGGCCCTAACGACCGGTTCGCCTGGAGAGCCGACACTGTCAGATCTCTTATTACCGCAAAGGCATTCGCTTCGGAAGACAGCCTTGATTCAGCTTTGGAAACATTCTTCCGTGCAAAATCGAGCACATACTCGATACCAGTCGCTCCGGCCATTGTGCAAGTCGCCAAACTACTTATGATGCCGGCAACCAGGCTATCCGATCAACCTTCAGACGTCGAATTCAAGACCGAGCGACCTAGATGGCCAAACACAAGTCTGGAACTTTGGGAAAAGTTCCTCAAGAACATTGACGCCAAAAGGGATGTCAGCGAACCGTTCAGAGTGCAACTGCCCCTCTACAGACCCGACAAACCGGACCCATTCCCATTCCTCAAATACTCTCGCCACTTGGCATCGCATCCCAGTCTCGTACAAAAGATGTTGAAGAGACAATCGCTGGTTCCATGGCTCGCACGGAGTAGACACGCCGAGGCACTTCTGAGGCAAGAAGGCCATCATGAGGACGCGAAGTTCTTGGAAGAATTCACTCAAGAGCTGGATACGAAGTCGGAGGAAGTTAGAGAAAAATATAACATGAGGCGCGAGGGCCGACGCAAGAAGGCAGAATTTGGAGACTTGAACGATCTGCCTTTCAAGCACTAAGGGCCCGTTCGGTTCGCGACTTCAACTGCGGTTCAGATTGTTTGGCACGTCTAAACTCGCATAATACCGCATAATACCGTCAAGTATACTGAACAAAAGGTCAGGAACATATCGAATATCGAGGCGAGTCGAAGATGTATGATTTAAGGTTTTTAATTGACTCTCTCACCAAAAAGGGCCTTAAATGTCGTGTTTTTCTTTCTACTGGTCTAGAGCAGCAGAAGGCTTTAGAACCCCGATTTGGTGTATCTAACCTTGTTAAACAGCGCGAACCGAACGACTATACGAATTGAAGAACGCGGGCGCTTAAGTTGGTTACCAAAGTATCATAAGGCCATTCTGATATCAAGGGAGAAAACGAACCGAACGCGCCCTAAGTCTTTCAAATATCGATTTAAAGACAAGGGCTCTAGGAAACAGCTCACATCTACATGGCGCAATCTCAACACAGAGTCTGAGATGCCAGCGCAGTTCAACGCGGAATAGACGAAGGAGAGATAGTCTTGAGCACGATCTAGATTCTGTCGCCATCTATCGAGCTACACACGGGCACCCCCGAAACCACCGGCTTCTCCGGACTGGGCTTATCTTTTACACGGTCCCATCCTAAGACCTTCCAGTATCACTTTGTCGACTTCCGATCTATCTGCGTCAAGTCTTGCATCTCCAGTCTTTTCCAACTCTCTGTTGAGCTCTGCAATCATATCGTCTACCCTTTCGTCCTTGAAGCCTGGGGGACTGTGTCTTTCCTTGTCGTGACCGAGGACGCGAGTACCTGTTGCTTCGTTGTTGGGTTTGATCGCAGTATTGCTGTTACTCCCCTCGTGCAATCTCATCTTGGAGCGTTTCAACGCTTCTTCCATTTTCTTCTGCTCTTTCTCCTGTTGTGCCATTTTCTCCTGCACGTTTCTTCTATGCCATGCCCTCTGTTGCGCCGGCTCCAGTTTTCTAAAGTTTCTTGGGCGCGGGTGGGTAGGAGTGAAGGTATTCAAGGGAGAAGAAGTGTCGAAATGGTTGTGGTAGCTGACAGGGAGGAAAGTGTCGTTGTAGGAGAGAGCTTTGTCTTCAGATGGTACGATGCCTGTATTGCGTACTTCTGGGTTATGGGTAGATGCCAGTTTCTCCAATACTTGGACTTGTGAGGAGGATATCGTTGATGTTGTCGAAGCTTCTTCCGAGATAGAAGCTTCGCTGGCGGAGGGGGTATAGATGGTGGATCCTGAGGTCGTGGTATCGCTGTCGGATGATATCGTCTCCACTTCCACATCATCGTCGCAATCTTTGTACTTTTGCGAAATCCCATCACGTCTAGCTCGTGCTGATTTCTCCATCTTTTCTCCCAATGTATTCAGCTTCTTCTCTACCTCCTCCATATCCTTCGAAAATCGAAGTCCTGCAGGTGTCATCGCGATAACTTTTTCCGTCTTGGAAGATCTCGCTCTGTTGTACAAGGCAACAACAAAGGGGACGAGAAGCAGAACAAAAGTTCCAGCAGATAAGATGAACACTCTCACAAGTTTGTCATGTTGTTCGGCGAGGCGGTTTTCGAGTCTCGTTATCCTCTGTTCTTGTGTCAGTCCTTGGCTGTGTAGACGCTCTAGAATATCCAGGAGGAGAGAGTACGAGTATTGGTCCATGGTGATGGAGAATAAAAGAAGAAGAGAGAAATTTTGTTTTTTGTGAAAATTGGAAAGGTGAATGAAATTTGGATCTTGACACCGTGACGCCTTTTTTTTTATGAGTGAGTTTGTCTAGTGAGTCGTGGGAAATCTGCTCATCCATGAACGTGGCTGACTACAAGCTTTGGAAGCACCGCTCCATATCCCTCTATTCCCCTTCCAGATCAAGAACCATCTGAAACCACTCAGAGACGACTACTTTCTGCGAGATTGGCCATAGCAAGTACAAAAGGTGTTGATGATATCGAGAATCTTGACTTGTATTTCTGCAAAGCTCGCAAACAGCGTGTCTTGTTCTTCCTGTGCCTTTCCGCACTATTTTAGTCATTGTTGATGATGAAGATATGACTCTTCACCTCATCCAACACTCGCATCAATCGTCCATGGTCAAGTCCAACATGATGGGAATGTTGGAGAATGGTCCCCACATCATCTTGTGCACGCTTTGGTCCATGCCAATCTATTTAAAATCAGCCATTGCACTTATGAGTCCTGGCGCTCGATTCACTTACCGATGCGGGTGTATCGTTGTCAAAGATTGGAGTCAATCTTTCCATCTCATGCTTGCCTCCAGCATGCTTCCAAGCAAGACTGAAGGTATTAGGATGCTCCCATCTACCGCAGTAGAGGCTTGCAGGCTCTTTGCGCATCTTGGTCTTGAGCTTCTTGAATGTCTGATGTTTGCCCATGCGAACGAATGACTTCAACTTGAGCTCCGGGAAGGTGATTATCTCGAGGACGACGATGTCCGGGGAAGCAATTCTGAAAGTGAGCTTGTAGTTCTCCGGTGTCTGTCCATCGAAAGGGATTGATGCGTTGTTGTCGAGTCCTTTTTCTGCCTTGTTGACCTTCAGGCGGCCATAGCGGAGATTCAGACCTCTGTCGCTTGCTGGTCTGGGAAGATTTTGTACCAAGTTTGTGAGTGAGGGGTGGAGATACCGCTCGAAGAAGGTGTGGACGCTCTCATGGTCTCCGTTTCTGTTTCGCTGAAGTCTGACAACATCAAGTTCGAGTCAGTATCTGTGGTGTCCTTCTCCTTTTGCGCATGAGGTGCAGCAGAAGTGTTTTCCTCGTCTTCGGCGGTTCCATAGAAGCTTTGGAGCATGGACTGGTACGCGATGGAGATGATGGTGACGATGTGGCTCCAAAACGCACTGAACTCGCCTTCAGAGAGGAGGTAATTCAAGGTGTGATAGGCGCCTGATTTCTCTTCGACGACCTTTCCGGTACTGAGTGTGATTTGAGCCATGATGACGGTTGATTTGTTGTTGATGGTTGATGGAGAGGTTATTGAGACTTAGAAGCAGATAAGAGCACACGTATTCAGGAGTTTCGATAAATTTATGGAAAGTGAGCAAAGCTGCTGTAAACAGTGAAGCCACGCGTATGCTTTGAGGGCAGGTTCTCCCCCTCTTTAATTGGAAAGAACGAACCACTCGTTCTCTTGGCTGATTATTCAACTTGAATATCAAGTTTAAGTGTCACTCGGCAGCCACTTTCTCTCCATGCACGCTACGTTCGTACCCATTGCCCGTCAAGATTGTATTGTTTTCTTCATCCGCGTTGTAAGTCCTATCATCCACCTCATTTCCAAGAAAAGGCTATAGCCTTCCATACTACTTATCTTGAGTTGACCAGTGACTTAGCCTAGCTTCTTCTGCTTAGGCCATAGGCGAATTGGGAGTCCTTCCTCCTTCAACACCCTCGTCCATTCCAAATCATACCTCGTCTCAATCTGTAACTATACCGTGATTAGCAAACTGATCCGTAGAAGACTCAGGCAATCTCTTACACTATCGGGTGTGTCGTTATCAAAAATTCTTGCGTCGGGTCCCAAGTTTAATCTCAGTTCGTAGCTCTCACTGTTTTGCATAGAGCATGTTCCCAGCGCAGTCTCTTAATTATGCTTGTAAACGTAGCCTTGGATTCCATCTTGAGATAAAGGAACCATCCACCAGGCATGATGTTTGCGAAGTTTTCGAGAGTCATGGGTTCTTCGAAAATTGCAATGTAAACATAAAAGACAGGGTGTGATCGCTGTGCTTGCTCCGTAGCCGGCTTGCTAGTGGGCACCGACTTTTCTCGTTCACTCATGACAGGCTATGATGTGTGTCAGATTTTGTGTGCAAACCCACTGATCGTATCTTACTTACCGATTTTGGGGTAAGCATGCCAGTCGTAGACGTGTTAGCCTTCGATGGTGCGGTAGCACATAAGTGTTGCATCTTATTGACCTTGTTTTCCAGCGCCAAAAGTCAAGTCTCTAGGTCTCCGTTTCGCGAAGACATGATGGGCAGCGATATTTTTCGGTCAAAGAGATTTAGACAGGACGTAGTAGGAGCAGAGAGGAGACTATAACACCCGACTTTCACGGGAAGACAAAATCAAACAAGATCAAGGTCTGGGTAGATTTTGGAAAGAAGGTTTGCTGAGGGGAAGTACAAACATGCTCATATTTCACTCTATGAGAGGTATGATCAAAGCAAGCAAAGTCTGCATACATCTGATATACAGTCTTGCATAGTTGCAGTGCCTCTGGATTGCAACGTCGCATTCGAAACAGGTCTTCATTAGCTGCTTTGTGTCCTCACGGTTTCGTGGTTTTCTTTCTGTAATTGCTTTCGGCGATGTGACAGAAGACGGTCTATCTACATAACAGTCAAATCGATGGTTTTACTACCAACTGTGTTGGAATATGTCAGTTCCGCAGAGTCTCCCAATCCAAGCTATTTGCAGCACTCATTGTTAGTGACTAGCAGGCATTATAAAATGTGAAGCAGGACTCACAGATTTAGGTGTTTCGCTGTCAAAAATGCTTTGACCACTGTGACTCGAGCTCAGCTGGTGGTCGCCGAACTTCTCGGCAAGCTTGTCTGTAAGAAACCTGAATGGGGTGTGTGGGTACATCTTCACGAGAACTTTTTGCGTTAGTCTCGAGGCGCTGTTGGAGCACCCGGGTAGAGAATCGTATACTGCAACGCGCAGGCGAAGAGGCGCTGCAGTGGCCGCTTCAGCGTGTCTAAACCCAGCTACATCGTCATTCGAGTCATTCACCACGGTCTGCCGCAATGTCAAAGTTAGCTTGAATCAAGATCCTGGTATGATGTACTCACCGAAGCAGGCGTGAGAGTGCAGGTCGAAAATTCCGAGGCATCCGATAGCATCGAGAAAGGAGGTTGCAACTCTTCTATCTTGTTCTCCAGAGCTTGAATCCGAGCTGCCAACTCTTCGCCTTGGGTGACTGGCTGGTAGAGCTCCATGCCTTCTCGGTTCTCCTTGACCATCTGCTCCAGAGACTCCACCCTGCTTACAAGATTCTTGAAGCAAGGTTCCATCGATGTCTGGAGGCCCCTGTTGAAGTTTTCAGAGTCGTTTTCTGAGGCAAATAGATGCTTCTGGGCCATCAAGGTAGCACCAAGTTGTTTCATTCCTTTTTCTGCATCCACTGGAAACCCTCCGTCATCGATAGTCGCAGATATCGAGAGATCTTCTACGAGCTTCGCAGTCCTTTCAGAAAGCTTTTGAACGGAAGACTCAAGAGTCTTGAGCTTTTCCGTTGAGCCTTGGAAGCGAGGCAGGACTTCGCCGAGTAGCCAAAGCAGGAATGTGTCGCGAATATCTTCCATCCCGAAATGTTTGAAGAGCGCCTCAAAGAGTTGTAACTCATCAAAATGATAGCCCAGAGAGCTGGTGTATTGGAGATATTCTTGGACGCTTCTGCTTGTTGCTGGGCATTTCCCGAGTCCGTCGAAGAGATGTCTTTGCTGTTCCTCCGGCACCAGACTAACGATCGCAAGATTGGCCATTTCTTCACATTCTACTGTCCACCAGCTTGATGATTTGGAATCGGACATTTTTGAAGAGGTCGAGGGTAAAAAGCAGAACTGGATTTCTGATGGATGCAAGGTCAATAAATAGCTTCAGATGTACCCACAACATTCTGGCCATTTTTGAGTTTTGGAGCGGACGTATGATGTTTCGAGCAAGTTTTGGAGTCAAACTGATGTGAGACCTTGTTGAGCTCTCACGCCAATGTCTGACGGCAACTATGTATCAAAGTTGGCATCTTGTCTTAGTGGTACTCGCTCATATCTCAAACTGTGTCAATCGTTCATTAACGACGGTCTTTGGCGACGTGTCACAAATTATACCAATATGCATGAGCAAAAGCACAATTCGAATCAAGTCATAAAAGATGAAGCTATATTCATTGAACCGTCATGATAACAGGGATACCGCGGGAGCCTTTGTTCTGCAGATATAACGAGGACCCACGCACCAATCGAAGCTAATAATGTTCAAATCAACCTTTCAGCAACCAAAATAGGAAAAATACTGACCTGAGCTGGTGTGGTATCGTCCGAAACCAGTCTTGCGCCGTGGTAGAAGCCACGGGTTGCTTCCGGGAAACGTTCTTTCAGAGGGGCTCGCAGCAGTCCTATAGGGTCGTTCCAGCCAATGCTCATCGATCTTTCATCACGAAGTCCGAGATAATTGCCACCCACGAGCAGCGTCAACTTGGGTTTCAGATGTGGCTGTGACTTCTGTTCTGTAGATTCAAAAGTTTCGTCGGGGGAGCTGTTTCTGAGAGTCTGAGAATTGTTGTTAGTATTCACGCAAAGAATATTGCAGTTGATGAGAAATTCACAGAAGCTGGCGTGTAAACCTCTACCGTCGAGTCAGTCGACGAGATTTCGGACATGGTGTCCAAGAGTTGCTGCTTCTCAAAGCGTACGCGCTCGAGCAACTCCAAGAGCTCTTATTTCTCGTCCGATATCTGCTTTCTGGTGGCTGCGAATTCCCTCTTGATTACTGCGGCCATGTCGCGCAGAGACTGCTCCTCACAAGCTGAGAGATCGAGGATCCCTTCTCTTCCCGATTCTGTCATGTCGAATAATTCTTGACCGCATGCTTCAAGTTGATTCAGCCGGCGTTGGTGAATATCGAAATTATGCTGCTCTTGCTCCGAATCGAGACCCTTGTTCGCTCCGTTATGGCGGTAGAGCAACGCCTCAGCTTCAGAGCTTCCCCTTGGTAGGCCCAGATAGTTGTTTTCCGCTAGCAGAGTGATGAAAAAGACCTCTGCTCGATCAGTGAGTACGCCAGCTTCGATAACGAGCTTAAGAAGGTCTCTCCGACTCGCGGTACTTTCTCGAACCTTCAGTGCCCATTTCACTGTTGAAGTGACACTTGGGTGGGCCTTGATTTGTGTAGCGACTGCTTGTGACTCGACAGGAGCTTGGGGAGCTTTCCAAGGGTTCTGATGGCTGATTTCGTGGTGGTTGATAAACTCGGTGACCAGGTTAATCACTTGCGATTCACATCCGTCGCGCCACGGTCCCGTTGTTGCGGTATTTGCGAAGGCTGACATCTCACAGTATGATTTCTCGGTGTTTGAGAAAGCGCCCGACAAGGACAAGCAACTCTACTTATCTCTGCAGGAGCTCCTCGAGTCTGGACGATAAACAGTGCGGCGAGCACTCGAAGGGAGAGGTAAAGCAGCACTATTGAGCATGTTTCGTGGCTAATGAACTCCACTTACCATTGGAACGTTTACCCAGAAAATCGATGGCTATGAATTCCCATGTGTTGATTGCGTTCATACAAGCTCAATATAACTGCAATGTGAAAACATAATACATTCATGAGTTGTGTGAGAGTAAAGATGATGTCGCTGTCGAGTGAGGAAAGCCAACACGTGACTGACCCAAGCTCGATCATTGATTGGTGGGCCGAGCCGGCTGTTCACACTGATTAGATAAGCGAAGCGACGCACCGACCCTTGTGAAATTCCGCTCCGCGCGCTCCCAAAAACTTCCTTTTCTTCACGACTTAGGACGACAACGACCCCGCTGTCTAGGTCGCCATCATGCAGATTTTCGTGAAGACCCTCACGGGCAAGACTATCACCCTCGAGGTGGAGTCATCCGACACCATTGACAATGTCAAGTCCAAGATCCAGGGTGCGCATTTTTCCCATCTCCCTCGCCATCCGCCATCGCCATCGCCACACACACCGCGCGAAGGCGACGGCGACATCAAGCGTCCATCGTCCAGCGCAGAAGACTGACTATCGCATCAAACAGACAAGGAGGGTATCCCCCCGGACCAACAGCGCCTGATCTTCGCTGGCAAGCAGCTCGAGGATGGCCGTACCCTCTCCGACTACAACATCCAGAAGGAGAGCACTCTTCACCTCGTCCTCCGCCTCCGTGGTGGTGGTAAGAAGCGCAAGAAGAAGGTCTACACCACCCCCAAGAAGATCAAGCACAAGCGCAAGAAGAACAAGCTTGCCGTCCTCAAGTACTACAAGGTCGACGGTGATGGCAAGATTGAGCGTCTGCGTCGCGAGTGCCCCTCTGACACCGTAAGTTCTGCTTTACACACACCGAGCGCATCATCTTCAGGTACTAACTCATCTTCTCAGTGCGGTGCCGGTATCTTCATGGCTGCCATGCACAACCGCCAGTACTGCGGTCGCTGCCACCTCACCTACGTCTTCGACGACCCCAAGTAAACGGGTCGCTCGGAGAGAGGTGCCAATGAGCTTGTTTCTACTTTGCTAGCTATCTAGCGTTTTTACAATCAAGTCGTTGTCCGATCACCATGCCTTCTGTTTCTCTTCTCTCGTGATATTGTGATCGTTGTGACATACTTCCTGCGAGTGTTACTTCATAATTTTCCTGCTAGACATTGATATATGAACATTATGGTTATGGTATTTGTGAGCTTTTTCTATATCCTTTCAGCCAGTCCTATGCACGTTACTCGTATATATACACTACGTCTCAGCTATTACTCTCTTCGTGTACAGCGACTCTTCTCCACCACAGCTCTTTCCTTCCGTCACACTCAAGGCGTAGTACCTTGTCCCCACAAGATCGAGTTGAGCACGCTATAAGGCGAATACTCCTCATCAACCAACGCCGAAGTGTTTGATGGGAACACACTCGAATGATCCACCCCAGCCATACCAGGACTATCACTACTATCCGTCACACTCTGCGCCGAAGCCCCACCCATGGCAATGTCCTCGATAAACCTCGGCGGTCTGGACTCTTGAATGTTCAGCTTCTTGAGTGCGGTGATTGCTCTTTCCATGGGCGCAGCAAGTTCTTGTGGGTCGAGTGACGATTGCATATCTGACATGAGGGCGACGAATCTGCCGAGAAGACGGCGAGCGCGTTCGTTGTGGGCGTGTTCACCCATGATGCCGAGGAGGAGAGCGGAGGAAAGACTGCGGTGGACGGCGGCCCAGGATTGTCTTGCGTAGGGCGTGATGTTTTGCAGGCCGAGGAAAGCTTCGACTGTGCTGACCAAGCTGTCGATGCAGGTTTGCTTGAAGGCCTTGGAGAGTTCGTAGCTGGCGGTGCTGGGACTGATGGCCGGTCGACAGAGTTCGGAGACAATGTATGAGACGTGTAGGTACAGAGCCCAGTGCTCGAGTGACTCTTCCACAGACTTGCAGGTACGCGAGTCGCGCAGGTAGTCAGCAGTGCCAGCCATGATATCATCAATCTCATTCCTGTGGTTTGTGATTCTGGCGAACAGCTCGCGAGAGCTCATGGTCTTAGTGCGATCGCGTACAATCTCCAGACCGACGCTGCAGAGTCTGTACATTGCCAAATGATAAGGAGGAATTTGCGTGTACGCATCTGGTGCTGGCATGCTTGAGGGGTCAATGTATGCTGTTGTAGCTGCTCTGTCGTACGTGATTGATAGTAAACTATCTTGCCAGACAATTGACCACCAGACCTTGGAGCGAATAGCCTTGGTCTCGATGTCTGCGGCAGGTGGGCAGCTACGGTGCAGACCAAGACTCATTGCTAGGCGTAGCGTCAGACCCATAAGAGACCAGGAAGTTCCGGCGTTCATGTTGTTGGAGATGACCTGGAAATTGTGTTAGCTATTGGCATTTAGCACAGGCCACAGAGAACCTACATTGCCGAGAATCAACAAAGTCTGAATACTCTCCAGAGTCACATGTGACAGGAAATTGGTGAAACGTAAGCACTCGAAACTGCAGCACACTGTTTATCGTTAGTACATTTCATCATTCTTATCTTACGATTTCGGGTCGCTCACTGTAGACTTGAGATGTCAATTCACGTTCTTTTCTCGGCAAACCAGAACATTGGCAACCACTCGCTAGAACAGCAAATAGTAAACCAACCCATTCCAAATTCTTGTCGTAAATTGCCTGCTCAGTGACTCCAGGAAGGGGACTATTTTCTGGTAGAGATCCAGCAACACCCATTTGCTCATTACGTTTTTGCAAAAAGCGCGTCAAGTCCATTTCAAAGGTTGAGATATCCGCGACACCTGGGAAGATGATGTTTCCAAGGTTCTGATAGTATCGGAAGAAGGATAAGCATTGACTGTCCGTGGGTATCGTTTTGGCCAATTCTTGAGCGCGTGCCAGAGAGCCGTGAGCCAGACCCCAAAGATCGACGAATGGATATGTTGCTGTCTCATTGTCAAGACCAAACATAGGTAGGATCGATCTGCCGAGGATTTCCTGAACTGAAGGTTGTTCACGATCGCCTTGTCCTAAAGCCATGACAAGTGCAGGGACCGAAGAACCTCCCAGATGTACAGTTTGGCCAGTCAAGTCATTCCGAGCATGAAGTCCATGGACCGTAGTATGGCGTGTAAACTGATTGTTAATCCATGGTTGGGCAGCATCCGCTTTTTGAGTAGTACTTGAAGGTGAAGAACGGCCAGAAGTTTGCTGATGTGGTCTGCTATTAGATCCTCTCATCTCCCTTCGCAATTCCTCAAGAGCTGATTCGACATTATCCAGTTTCCGACAAAGATGATCAAAATCGGATCGTGCCAGCGTCACGGTATTTGCGCTCGATGCAGGAACCCCGCTGCTGGTACTCGCGCTAGGCAACGCAAGAGATGCTGACGAAGAAGAGCCATTGTTCTGTTTCTTGTTTGGCGGATGGTAGTCGCATAGCTCGGGATGTTCGCGCTCGACACAGGTACGGCAAGGCCTCGCAAGGTCACAGCGAACTTTTCGTTGTCGACACGGATAGCACGCTTTGTGTTCCCGCGCCTTGCGTTTGCGCCGCAGAAAGTCGTCCACCTCGGCCTTGGCAGGAACATCGCCTGGTGCTGGGGTCATATTTGGCGTGCCAGTCTCCATTGCTGCGCAACAATTTCCTTCTATCCGGTATTCTACGTGCGAAAGATGAGAAACATCAAAAGATGTTTTTGGTGGCGGGCTTACCGGCAATTGTTAGCGTTGCGGGGAGCTTCGATTGCTTATGAAACGCAACAATCTCACGCAGCGGTGGTAGTACGAGTCAGAATGGAATTGGGATTCAAAGGATGTGAAACTTGGTAAAGACTGAGTCGAAGAATGAGGCCTCCAACTATGAGTACTCGAAGAAACCTTGTCTGAATTGCGACTTCCCTTCTCGCAAGCCCTCGAGAGATACTGGACTTGGCGCAAATCCCGACTACCGATGACTCCGAGCAAAATCTGCCCTAGAACGGTGTGGCTAGAATCATCAGACCAAATCACATTATTCAGTGGCACTGCAAGGCAAAGAAATAAAAGAAGATAATCATTCAATTCAACAATCCCATATTGATGGGGGGGTATCTTGTTAAAACCATATCCAAAAACAAATCATCCAAAACATACGCCTTCAACTATGCAAATGAATTACAACCATATACATGTCTTTCATCGAGGCGACTGGCCATTGACAATCATTGATTCGTTCGTCTCGGTTCTCGGGATTGATGCTGCGGACGCGATGGTGGAAGCATGGCGCTTCATGTGCTCTGCTTTTGCAGCTTCGTACTCCTTGCGGCTGATACCAGCTATCGGGCTAGCAAAGCCGCTGCCACCACCTGCTGTAGCTGCAGAGCTGCCGGCAGGGATCTCTTCGGCCAATCGCTCAGCCATGTGGGCGTCATATTCACGCTCGCGCGCCTGAACGGATTGAGGATCAAGCTTGCGGGCAGTGGCAAGCAGATCAAGGGAGCCATCTGATGCAGCATCATCATCTTCTTCGTCCTCTTCCTCACCGCTCTCGTCGCTGCTCAAATACGGCATGTCGATGGTTTGCGGAGCTGTGGATGGAACGTCGTGCATACGATCCATCTCGGGAACGATAGACTGATAATCGCCAAACTCTGACTCATCATCGTCAAATTCGTCCACATCCATGAAACAGGAAGCAGGAGGAAGCTCAGAAGGTGGCAACTCTTGGTGGAACGTCTTGACAACATAGTCCGTAAAAGGCGTTTGCTGCTGCTGACGGCCACTCTCCTTGAATAAAGAGGCAATATGGGCAGGGTATGCTTTCTTCGGAGCGGGCTGGATCGGGGCGCCATAAACACGCTTGTGCTCAGTCCTGACATTGATTAGGAAGTTGTCGGAGGGGCAGATACCACCAATACCGGAAGCCTCCAAAGCGATTGGGCTTCTGGTGGGTCCGGCCTGCGACATGGGTGAGACGCTAGGGAAGCTGACTTCAAGAGCTTCGGGTATCGGGTTGTCATTAAGGCTCATGGCTTCAGGCAGGTCCTTTGCATTGTTGAGAGGACCGCGGTGCTCTAGAACGTCCTTTGGTGCTGGTTCCGGAGACTTTGGAATACCAAGGGCATGATCGGTCATGGGGTGGTACATCAGCATGTTGTTTGTCATGTCCACTTCCGTCGTGGATTCGCCGCTAAGGTCGGTACAAAACCTAGCATTGTTGTAGAAAATGATGGGTCCGTTATCTGTCTTCTTCTTCTGTTGTCTGAATGAGACGGTTCGAATGCCAGAACTGGTCATGGCAGAAGAGTCACCCCCTGGAGGGCCCACGAATGGAGATTCGGTCTCATCCTCCGAAGAAGACATATCGCTGTCGTCCTCGCTGCTACGATGGTAGAACAGTGGCGTGTAGGCAAATCTGCTGTCTTGCTTCTCGAGCATTCTACGCTTTGAGTCTTTGCCACCGTGTTTGTGGTGTGACGACTTTGATCGTTTGAGAGGTGACTTGTCGTAAGGGGAATTTCCATACGTCGATGGCGAGCTGTCAGCCTCGCTGGCAGATCTAGTGATGTTTCTCCCGCCCTTCCATCTGACTTTGCGTCCATCTTCAGAGATCTCAAACTTTGTGCTGAAATCGATCAGAGCCTTCTTAGCAAACTCTGGAGTGACGTTGAGAGTGTGAAGCTGAGCCATGTTGAACAGGAAATTGAGATAGATCCAGCCATGGCCGCCCTCCTGAGCTTCCATAGTGCTGGGCTCAGGTGGTGAGAAGCCGAGGTGGCGAATGTACTGGAAGTTATCGCGAGGATTCTGGGCTCGATGAGGGTCTAAATCCAGAGGTCTCGTAGGTCTTTGCTGAGGTGAGACACCTGCGAAGTCCTGCTCTACGACCTTTAGGGAAGGCTCAATTCCCTGAGTGACTTCGGGACCGCTGCTGTGTTCTGGAGAGTCCTGAGCACTTCGTTCTTCGTCGTCCTTCATAATCGGGGCTTCTCTATTGCCTTCGATCTTAGCAGTCTGACCGTTGGCCTCCAGGGCGCTTCTGTCGGCCCTCGCAGCCATTTGTGAGACCTCTTGTTGTTGAATGGGGTGATGGTGATCCCCAAGTACGGCGCCAGTTCCAGCAAAGATTTGCTCCAGACGGCGCACAACCAGCTTCTTCTTGGAGTATTCAGTCATGACGGCAGGGTGCTGCGGAAGCAGACCCTCTGGAATGTCGTGGAGATAAGTCTGAATGTTGCTTTGGCGACTCTCGTTAGATCGACGGAAAGAATGTTTACTCTGCTGGCCACTGTTTGAGTTAGAAAGGCCTGAGGCGGAGGCTGAAGCCGAGTTGGAAGCGTAAGCAGAGTCGGCAAAGTTGGATGAGGACGAGGCCGTCTTGTGAGTTTTAAGAGTTGGGACAACGCGGTCGTATAGGTTGCTCGTTTGGGAGGCAGAGCCACTCGGCTGACCAGCAGCGCCAACAGCAAAGGTACGAAGGATCTCTTCAAGTTCGCGTCTCTTGTTCGACGATAGACCGTGGACGCGAACCTCGAAGAGTTTCTCATCCTTGAGGTGGGCGTCGTGGAGTTTCTCGTACTTCTTCAAGCGTTTCTTGAGCTTCTTGTTCTGAATGGTGAGGTCATCAATGACAGCACGGAAATCTGAGCTGCCACTGTCTTCGGTATCGTTCTTATGTAGTAGAGCATGCATTGGCATGGATTGCTCGAGCATAGCGCTTGGGCCTAGATAATTCGGAGTCTCTTCCGAGCTGGAGTTTTGAAGGAAAAACGGGGGGTCGTCTGCATGGAGGGGGTCAGTGTACGAGCTACAAGTACCGTGGACGGGAATATGACTGACTGTCACCTAATGTGTTGTTCTTGCCGTCGGCGTTGTTGTTGGCGCCTTCAAACCATTTGTCGGCGTTGCTGCTCTCGCCCGAGTCGGCCTTGCTAACATTAGGCTTGTTGCTCGACGGCGAGCCACTGGAGGCTTCAGTCTGAGAGCTTCTAGTGTCCTTGGAGTCTGGCGAAGGTCTGCTGTGTCGAAGAGAGACTGAGCGCTGGGCAGTCGGCCTTCGGGGGTGAGGCGGGCGAAGATAGGCTTCTGATGCCATCGAGGCGGCTGTGTCGAAGAGGTATCGACGAGGCAATGTTATGTGTGTCAAAACGGGTCGATACTTGTATGTAGTGGCGCTAGTATAGATGGCTGTGTTCCAGAATGAATGAGTACAGAGCGCGATATAGGCGTATAGGTGGGTGAAATAGGTAGGTGTTGATCAGAGAGAAGGAGACAAGTGCAACAAAGTAGAGGATCAATGGCCTATGGGGCAACCGGTGGGCTGAACATTCGACCAAATCAGGGCATCGAAACACCTGCCTGAGATCCAGCAAGATGGCTACCCACAATCACAGATTCCAAAAAAGCAGATCGTCTTGACCATCGCAGGGCATGAGACGTATCGAACGTCGATTCACGTGGTGGGGGATCAGACGCAGCAACTGCCCTTGATTGACTCTGCAGACAAGCGAGACACGATTTTGCGGCCATCACTCGTCTTGCGCCCGAATCGAACTCCGTTGTGTGCTCTGTGCGGCTAAACACTCCGATCATCAATGCCATTTTAGAAGTCGCGGAGATCGGTAGCCTTTTATTGGAGGCTCAATCGCCGTCACAGCCAAGATTATGTCATCGTATGGACCCTGGCCCGAAACGCCTCCGGTCTAGGCCTAAGGTCACCATGTTCGAGGCTCTGTGGCCGCTTTCTCTCCTGAACTGTTTTCACCCTTCAAGTGCCCAGACTGTATGATTTCTCAGCTTTCTCGAGTCTCGAACTCAAGGACTTGACAGAGAGAAACCCGTAGGAGGTGTGCGAACGCTGGCCTACTTGAGTTGCGAGCAAACAGTCGATCTGACAGCTTACTTTGCTTGTTTTCCGACGTCGCCATGTTGCAAGCCACATCGGCGATGAGCTTGCACACACACATCTAGACTTCATCCCATTTTCATAGCCCTCCTTTCGCTAGGAGACATGCCTGATGCTCCTGTCAAATCTCGATGCGAACACCGAACGGCTGATGTCTTGCAACAAGTTCTGCGGCACACGTCTACTCTCAGCATCGTTGGCCTGCTTATTCTTACACCATGTGCCGTGTATAAGCCTATTGCGAGTATCTTTTTGATTGAATTCAGCTGCCTATCTACCGTGTAACCTTTCAGAACGTGTCTTCTGCTGCACGTGAATCCTTCAGTAGTTGAGATCTGAGATCCATCATCCCATGCTCTGTCGACTTGTCTGTATTGTTTGCTGCGTCACATCCTTACAAGACGCTCTCTGTATGTGGTAAGGCTTCTTTAATACCAACCAATACTGTCCAAAATCACTGGACCATTTGGCCTGCTTGATATTGCCCTGATTGTGCGAAACACCGCTCGAATGCATCGAGGCTTTAGATCCGAAAATTGCGGTGTTGTCTATCTCTCGATCATCCAGCTCGGCCGTCACTCCGAGCTAGGATACCTGGCGCTGATAGGTCAATCTTACCTCCGCGCCTTCCGACAGCTTTCCCTCCCACGTGAGCGTCATCCAATCCGGGTCGCGATTTCGATTTGGGCAAACACTTCGATCATCCACTGCCTGCTTTCGTACAGAATCAGAGATCGAGATGTTGCCTGATCTTCGCGCGGATGTCTCTTTCGGTTTAAGGTATGTTTAACGAGCACTTGAACAAGCTTCAGTAGATGCCCAAGGTGCTGGTACTCCTACTCGGGCACTTGTCTACTCGCGTTCTTGCTGTTACAATTTTTTCACCAATTTATCAGCATCTTTGGTTTCCACACTCTCACCTGGCAAGCGCTACAAGAACATGGAGACGATTCGCCATGTCCCACGCTCAGCTCACAACACGTATCGCATTCCTTGTCCTGAGAGGCATCGCATGGCCCAGTCCTCGAAGCCTCTTACAGATCGGCGATGAAAAGTACAGTAGCATGATGCGGCTCCAGAAAAACGCTGGGCGCTGGCGTCCGCGATCGTTTTTGACAGCAGCACCAAAAAGCCTGATCACGGATGCTGTTTCGAACCTGGACGGATCCCACAATCGTAGTTTGTGGTGGCTGACAGGTCGAAGCAGCCTGGTGCGCGGACTCGTCACCGCCGCTGCCGCTGTCGATGGATGTCGGCGATGCGATGAAGCCTGGCTGCACAGTCGAAACAATAACACCACGGAATGTTCGCCCACGCTTTGGCGCTATCGACCTCAAATCTGCTATCAGGCGATGCTGCTGACGGCCGTTTGCTTCTCTGCAGCACCAGAACAGGTGAGGAACTGGTGAGCGTCATGATTCTGTGTCACGCCCGTCATCATTTTGATGTTCGTTGTCGGCTTGTTGGTATGACGCTCGGAGCCACTCCCGGTTCCGATTGTTTCTTCGAATCGTCGATTCGCGCTGGGAGTTTTCCCTTCTTTTCACTGGTTTCTCTGATCTCCATCCAGCCCTGCGATGCAAGACCCCTTCCCTTCTATTGTTTTCGTCATCATTGTCATACAGAACGGCGTCGTCTCTATCGATAGCAAAAGAGGCTTCGGATCATTCTCCATGGTGGCTCAAACAATCACCTTATGCCCAAGCATCGAGGGAGAAATCGTGTGATCCAATCATCGATTGATACATGTCACATGTCGACACTTTCACCAAAAACACGATGTGTGGAAGAAGAGGCATAACAACCCTTGGACCCAGCGCGCAGTCATCTACGGGATCGAAAGTGTCCAATCTCGATTACATTGCACGTTGGGCAACAACACTGTGGAATCTGCTGAGCGAACTGGCTGCATTTCAACACAGCGGCCAGCTCCGCGACGAACGACAAGCATCCACGTCCAGTCACCAATTCTACATCGCTGTCACACATGAAGCTGGCGATGCTCGATGGTATCTTGATTCAAGAGCGAACGTCAACGTCATCTCCAGCCTTTCCTCGAGCAGCCGAAAATCTCACGCTTTTGGACGTATCGGCTCGAAAGCTTCTCCATGACAACTAGCCTTGTAGGCAAGTAAAGGACTTTGAATCGAGCGATGCGCCTTGCACGCACACGCTACCTTTGCGATCCACAATTCCACAGGGTCCAGAAACGCCCTCGGCACTCTATGCTCTACGAGCATGATGGAAGCAGGTTTATTTTCTGGACACGACGCGATGCAGTGTGCGCCTTCACCGCTGAAACGTCGAATCCCGAACGTCTTTCGTCTTGCATCGAGGATCTTGTTTGGTCTGCTAGAGATGGATCGCGAGAAGAAGAGATTGCAAGTCAGTGTCACGAGTTGCTGTAAGTCATGGTGGTAGGTGAGTAGGGTATGAAGCGATGCCCTTTGAAATATTCACTGGAAAACTTCTCTGGTTGCTTTCTTGACCATGTCAGAATGCGGCTCATCTTCACAATCACAAGATGTAAGTCAGGTATGCGCAAAAGAGGTATGTGAAAGGGCGAGTTCCTCAAGAATCTAGAGCATCGACAACATCAAATCGCAACGATTGCGCTATTCTCTGCAATGGCCTATTCGATAGCAACTTCTGCCATACGGGGATGCTTGTGCAGTTCCATCGGTTTCACACAGCTCATAGCATTCCCATACGCGATTCGATCAAGCTTTGGTATCACGTTCATCGTGTAGAGAGTCCAGTACAACTCTACTCTGCGGTTTTCCCATCGCAATGGACGACGAACGTATCCTCACTACGCTTCTCCCTCCAGTCCTGACGCTGGTGTGTCTACCCAATGCGAGTGGAAAAACTGCGATTTGTGGACTGTGACAGGGTGACCCCCTAGACAATGGTTCCTATCCTAAAATCAACGATAACATCAGCAATATCAACCGCTATCCTCTATTTGACATACTAACATGGACATTGTGAGTGCTTGTTTGTCCGAATCAAGTATCAAGTCACCGCCTCACATCCCAAGCCATAATATACAAAAATCCATCTCAAGTCTTGCTCATTTTGGACCTCACCACAAAAACACATCAGGCCTAATGCTCAACACTTCATCGCAATACAAGCTCCAAAGAAAACACACTCAACTTACTCTGTAATCACAGTGAGTATTATGCCCGAAGACGATAGTAAAGATAGAAAGTCAGGCATGAGCAGATGGAGTAGTTGAGTCGAAATCTCACCTCCTTCCTTCCACACGCTAGTGGCTATATAGCGAAAATGCAAAATGCAAAGACATAAATTTCTCAAAAGATCATCACGTCATCGGCGAAACGGTAATTATCCCACTACTGTATTGTACTTCTACTGTTATAGTGATATGTCTGCTTCATATACGAAAAAGAACGACAAGCGTTACATACTAAAGCCAAACTTTGGAGGAAAGGAGATGGCTATATTTGAAGTCGTGCAGAAGATGCAGAGACGAGGAGATTGCTTGCCTAGATGTGCAAGACGATTGGTAGAAGTGTGTATATTGTTTTTCTGCTGTGGTCATAGGCTATCGCTAATGAATCGACTTCTTCTCCTTCTTCTCTGAGCCCTGGCTATCGTCAACGATTACACAGGCTCGATATTATAGAAAAGCAGATCCATCCCAAGTCCAGATTCAGAAGTATCGTGCTCTTCATCATCATATCAGCAAAAAGCGCCAGTAACCTTCTAAGCCTCCTTGGTTTCCTCCTCAACCTTCGCCTTTTTACTCGTCGCCTCCTCTCCGTCTTCAAGTCTTCTCTTTTGGATAGGCAGAGTAGCAGCGGCAGGTTCAACAGGCTTAACCTTCTTCTTCTTGACCAACCCACTCAAATCATTAGCATTAGCCGTCGCCTCTGCAATCCTCGTCTTCTGATCAGCAGGGGTTTCCCCCAACATACCACCCAAAATTCCCCTCAGAGGGTTTTCCGCACCAGAAGCTACAGCAACAGGAGTACGCAGATCTGTAAGCCTCTGTTCCATTTCCTCGATCATTTCTTGTACATCTTTGATTTCCTTCTTTTTGGCATCTTGTTTGTCTGTGGGGAGAGAAGGGAGGGAGGTGTTTTCTTTGGAGATGCGGAGGCGGCAGGATTGAATTGCTGATTCCAGGTGGGTGGCTGCTTCTTTGCGGAGGTCTTCGTCTACGGTTTCTTCCTTGGTTGCGCCTTGTTCTACTGCTTCTTCGTTTGTGGTCGTGACGGAAGCGAATTCCATGGCTAGGGCTAGTTTGAAGTGTGCTTCTGCGAGCAAAGAGGATTCGAGGGGGTATAATTTTTGTTTTAGCACGAGGGCGGAGCGGCCTTCTGCTACGGCGAGAGGGAAGTTTTCGTTTTCGAGGGAGAGTTCAGATTGGAGATCGTGGGTGTCTGCGAGGCGGTCCATGACTTGACGGGCTTCTGGGTTTTCGATCAGGGATGTTTCTTTGGCTTTGCCTTTGCCGGAGTAAGTGGAGGGGAGGGAAGCGAGTTTGCGGGTCAGGAGGACGCGAGCCATGTCCAGGATCTCGTAGGCGACAGCGAAGTCATCGGCTTCATCTTCGTCTTCCTCGTCTTCTGCTTCGGCATCATCACCTTCGTCTTCGCTGTCTGTCCAGTTCTCGTCGCCGGTGATTTGGAAGAAGGGCTTATTTGCTGCTGCGTCCTCTTTCTTTGTGGTAGTGCCATCATTCTCATCCACAACGGCCTCGACGACTTCCTCTGCAGTCTTTTGCTCGCCGTCCTTGAGGGCGTCATTGTTTGCGGCTGCAGACTTTGTCTTGCGCTTCTTCTTTTGAGGCTCTCCACTGCCAGCGACCTTGTTGCCCAGTACGTCACTGTTGCTAACAGCTAGGTGGTACAAGCAGCGTCCGTATTGGTAGAGTAGATCGGCATTGTCGAGGGACATTTCCCCATTCAGTTGTGCCTGCAGCTGTGAAGCTTGCGAGTAGAATTCCGAAGCTCCGGCATAGTTCTTGAGAGAGTACTCTTTTGTGGCGGCGGCTTGTAGTCTCGCGAGTTCTGCTTGTGCTTCTTCGGTATTCTCGATCTGAGGTGGCTGGTCTTCCGAGACAGTGTCGAGAGGTTGTGCTTGTTCGGGGACCGACATGGTGATGTTTCAATATGACGTGCGATATGGAGGATCGGACGAGGACGAAGACGTGGATGTGAGATATCGTCACTCGATGATGAAGTTAGCAAACAGATGCAAAGTTGGACAAGATGATTGTGACAATGTTTGAGCAGTTGCTCGGCCAATCACATGAAGATTGATGTGATGCACGCGCGCGTCGCGTGTCGTTCGCGAAAGGCACTTTAGCCGTCGCGTCAACCACCAGAGAACCGACAACACATTTCACAACTAACACAGAAAATGGCAGCTACCTTTCGTCTACAGGAAAACACGGTTCCTTCGTCGAGTCCGGCCTTTGGAACTCCAGTTCACCCCATCAACCCTCGCGAAAAACGAATTCCTCCGCCAGCATTCAAGCCTTCAATACCGACAATCCTACCCATTCTCCTACCACCAGCCAGTCTAAGACCTCTCGCCTTCCGAACCTTTACGAAAAAGCACAACCTCACTCTCAGTTCTCCGGCATTACAATCACTAGCCACATTTGTCGGCAAACACTGCGGCTCAGGATGGCGTGAAAGGGGCACAGCAGAGGGCGTCCTCGAGGAAGTCGCAAAAGCTTGGAAGAAGAGTGGAGGCAACTTGATTGTCAACGATGGCTCATTACTCAAGAATATCCTCAAGACGCTAGAAAGTCTTATGAGTGGTGGCAAGATTGCTTCGACAAAAACAAATCTGAGCCGACAAAGCAGTTTCGCTTTCGCTGGCGAGAGTCAGGAACTTGCGAGAAGACCAAGTCTTGCCGACACTTCTTTCCAATCACAAGATATCGAAGAAGATGAGGGTGCAGATGTCAACGATCCTCGAGCATGGATCAAGGTCGTCAGTGCCTTTGACCAGCCCAGGTTAAGCTACAACGTCCACAAGAAACACTTTGAGAAGATCACGACAAAGTCTACACTTCTGCCTTCGCCAGCTCACAGAACACAACTCTTCCGAGATCGCTACAATCTTATTCACCAGCGTCTTATGCGAAACGAGGCTTTCCAGGCACCTTCAGTGGCCAACACTCGCTCCTTGAAACGCTCTGATTCAACCTCTATCCAGCAATATTACAAGCTCACTCCCATTGCCAATCTCTTAGGTAGAAATGGCAGCAATCACGTCTTGCTCGGCATGCTTGTCATTACTCCCACCGGTACTCTGGCTCTGAACGACTTGACCGGAAGCATCACTCTGGATCTGCAGCACGCAAAGCCGCTGCAAGGTGTCGACTCTTCCTGGTTCTGTCCAGGTATGGTCGTACTGATCGAAGGTGTCTACGAGGAAGAGTATTCAGGAGCAGGTGCAAGTGGTCTGGGTGCTGCAACTGGTGTTGGCGGCACTATTGGAGGAAAGTTCATTGGCTTCAGTATCGGTGCTCCACCGTCAGAGAAACGCAATGCAACACTGGGCGTCGCCGACTCTACCAAGCAACAAGATGTCGGTGTTGGCGGTGGCTTTGGCTGGACCGACTTCCTTGGCTTGGGCAGTGAGAAGGTCATGGGAACCAAGATGCGCAAACTGGAAAAGCGCCTTCTAGCACCGAACGAAGAAGAAGCCGCACAACAACGCAAGATGGTCATCTTGGGTGAAGTCAATCTCGACGACCCATCATCACTCGAAGCCTTGCGCGCAGTCCTGCGTGTGTACGCTTCAGAAGACGAACTCACACCCTTGAGTTTCATGCTCATAGGCAACTTCGTCAGCCATCCAGTCATGGCAGGCGGTGGCAGCGGTGGCAGTATCGAATACAAAGAATACTTCAACGACCTCGCCACCGTACTAGCAGACTTTCCCACCCTCCTACGCACTTCAACCTGGGTCTTCGTACCAGGCGACAACGACCCCTGGGCCTCTGCCTTCAGCGCCGGCGCCAGTAACCCAGTTCCTCGCCCATCCATCCCAGGTCTCTTCACCAGCCGCGTCAAACGCGCCTTCGCCGCCGCCAAAGCAGAAGCACCCCTACCAAAAACAGACGACAATGTCCCTGTAGAACCAATCTGGACGTCCAATCCAACACGCATTTCCATCTTCGGCCCCGCCCACGAAATCACCGTTTTCCGCGACGACATATCCAGCCGTCTACGTCGAAACGCCTTGACTTTCGGCAAAGCATCCACCGCCGAAGACGAAGCAGACGACGATGAAGAAATGCCAGACACCACTTCCGCCGAAATCCCCACACCTACCCAAATAGCGAGAAAACTCGTCCTCTCCTTGCTGCCGCAGAGTAATCTTTCTCCTTTTCCATTGTCTACTAGACCGGTGCTTTGGGATCAAGGATCGGCGATGAGTTTGTATCCGTTACCGCATACTTTGGTGTTGGCTGATGCTGAGGCGCCGGCTTTCGCGGTTACGTTTGAAGGGTGTCATGTGCTTAATCCGGGCAAGCTTTGTAGGGATGAAGGAAGAGGGAGAAGGGTGGAGTGGGTGGAATATGATTGTTGGGGTAAGAGAGGTGAAGTAAGGGAGATTTGGGATTCGTGAAGGGAGGATTCATGGAATGTCTGAACTTCAATATAATGCCCGAGGTCACCATCTCCTTGTCAGCATTCATCCATACGAAAGCAGTAGAGCTCTAGAGAAATTTCAAATCCAGAATCATTCACAATTGGAGACTTGCGATGTAGAAAAAGTGACTCGGGAGACACTGTAACAGGAGGGATTTGAGTGTTTATTAGGACCTAATATCTCGGACTTTGAAAAATCAATTGTATCATGTAGCGTTCTTCTTTTTATAAATGACTGGATCATACTATACAATTCCACCAACTTATGCTGACATCCAAGCTACAGTGGAAGGAGCGAACGCGCCCCACCTAACTGGAGTCGGCATCAGTTGACATCGGTTGACATCGGTTGACATCGGTTGACATCCTGTACCATAACAACAACAACATCAACTTCTGAGCTTTCCAGTATTCCATCAGCTTCGCACGCACGAACCACGCTGATATCTTCTGCCGGAACCAACACGCTCTTGCAACCAAAACCTGTTTCCGACCTTCGTCTTTATGATGCCGCCTTCATCAACCGCAGGCATAGCTTGCAGTCGACCGAAAGTGATTGGTATCTGGATGTCTTCGATGTGGTATACTTAAGCGCCATGCAGGCTGCAGCCACATCGTGACCAACCTCCAAATCGAGAGTCTAGGAACGAGTCAGGCAACCGCTTCCAACCATTCCCGACCCGTTCTATATGTAACTTATGCATGTTACAAGCAGATTGTCTGGCTAGAATGGCGCAAGCCGACCCGAACAGTTTTCGCTTGTTCAGCTCCATGTTAACAGCTTCGCAGGCTTGCGACTCAGGCTTAGCCGCCGAAAGACAGCCCCAATTGATCAAACCAATCGCATATATACTTGGCATCCATGTCAGGGCTGTGTAGACTATCGCATGCTGAAGGCGCTGCTGGGGCGACTGCGATTGGGGTTACGACATCCATCTCTGTGGGCTGTGCTTGATCGTCCAGATTTGAGAAGACTCGATCGAATCTTTGTCACCAGTCAGAGAAGGTGGGCAGAATCACTTGGCTATCAACTCACGGCGCCTACAACCCACAGCCACGAGCATCGCTGGACCCGGCGCGCAAATCGTCAAGCGTGCATACTGACTATCTTTACTACCCGGCGGATAGCAGCTTGAACTGTTCGAGAAGCAGAGGTTCCCCCTGGAAGCACTCGTCTTCATTTTTCTTTCGTAAAGTTCCCTCGTCTCTAGCCACGATGGCAATGACAGACTTCTCTTTTTTGAACCTCTCTGAGCCGCAGGATATCGGTGGATTGAGCTTCAGTCTTGGACCGAGAGATGACAACACCCAGTCTGATTCGAGACTCATACCCGACGTCGAGGTCTCTATGCCCGATGACAGCGAACAAGATCGGCAGCAGACAAGAAGATCATCATGGGCATCGGAAGACGGAACGAAACAAGATGTTCTCGAGACCTCTCATAAGACCGCTGCGGAAGAGGTCCATAGTCGTCTTTGGTACGAAGCCTACAATCCAAGCAAGACATCAACCACTTCCTACAAGATGTATCGCAGAGGAAGTCAATGCTTCCAACCGCGCTCGCACGCACAAGCCATCGACGAATATTACGATGAAGGAGAATCAAACCCTGCTCAACGCCTCATGATGCCGGACCCCCAGCCACCGAGTCTTGACGCATCGGGAGACCACGAGTATTGTGACGATTGTGAGACTTTTGGACCTAACAGATCATATTGCAATGTCTGCACCTTCTCGATGTGTGAGTACTGTTGGAAACGACAGTTGACCCACAAGAACAATGCATCGCAGAACGACATTCCTCACGAAAAGACACCACGGTCACTTGCGCGAAAGACACAAGCTGTGTTCAACCCGAATATTGATGAAGACGAGCGCCAGAAATTGCATTGTGAAGATGTCCTTACTTCTTGGTTTGGCGTCCACCGCGAGGATAGCGCGCGTCCTCTTCTGCGAGACTATGGAAGATTTGAGGGCCTAATGGCCTCCACGCGACAACTTGCTGAAGAAAATCACTCCTATCTCGATCCAAGCGCACGATACCCTAGCTTTGTTTCTTTCGTTGGCCAGACTGGAGCTGGAAAGAGTTCCTTGATAAAGCTAATCATCGACCTCGGTGCGAAAACACCAGCATTATTCGACACCCCAGTAGTTGGCGCGGTTGGCAACACTTCGCCGACCTCCACTGACGTTCATCTCTATGTGGATCCTCCGACTGCCGATTCCGATCACCCGATTCTTTACGCTGATTGCGAAGGGCTTGAAGGGGGTGAGCGGGAACCAGTCGCGGCCAAGGCAATCAAACAAAGAGCGGAGAAAGCGATTCCGGGTGTTTCGGATCATTCTTTCCACCATGTGTCCGAGCGAGATCTTATCTGGGCAGACAAATCATGGAGAAAGACTCGAGAGTTTGTAGTCAGAGAGCTTTATCCTCGTCTTCTTTACACTTTCTCAGACGTTATCGTCTTCGTACTCAAGAACCCGAAGTAAGTACACATTTCACCGAAGCAATGCAAAGTTCAAACTAACATAGTTCATAGAGTCATTGAAAGCGTATTGGTCAAACTAGTCGAATGGGCTGCGGCTGCGCTTGAGGGATCTTCCAACCAACCAGTTCTGCCACACGCCATCATTGCCTTGAATGCTTCAGAAAATGCAACATCTACAGAGTTGTGGGATGTTGACATTGCAACCACAACTCTGATGAAAGAGATGTCCCAAACCGTGTTTCAAAACGAGACTCTCAAGAAGTACGTTCAGTTCTGGCACAAGCGTGATAGAATAATCAGGACGGTAGAGGATCTCATCCTATCATACTACACGTCCATAAAGGTGGTTCGTATTCCCACAACCGGCCGACCCAACCTCATTGCCAAACAAATCAATGATCTCACAGCCAACATCCGGTCGGCATGTCAAGTTTCTGGCAGACGCAAAGGTGATCTACGCATGCTTCTGAATGCAGAAGATATGCAACCTTATCTTCAATACGCCTTTGACCATTTCTCGAAAAGCATAGAATCACCATTTGATTTCGTCCAAGCGTCATTCGCGCATAGTCCTATACCGGATGACTTTGGCGGAAATATTTTGAAGCTTGCCGTCCAACTCATGGAAGCCTGGAAAGATCGCGCGGGACCTCGTCCGATTTTTGAAGAGCTAGCCGTTGTAGTTGCCAGTTGCATCATGCTCGATGCAACACGTCACGGTATCCTTGGTGAGAGCTCATACATGACCTACTGTAAGAGCTGGGGCTGACTCGATCAGGTACCGCCGTTGATATCGTTCCACCATACTTCGAACATCTGGACAATGCTTTAATGAACTTCTGCGATCGATATTGGCCGTGTGAGTACGTGCGCCCTGGCAAAGGTCGTTGCGTCAATGTTCGTAGCGGACATACTAAGGGACACCAATCGAGCTCTGGAAAGGTTCTGGCAGGTGGCGACTATGAGTCGCAATTCACGTTTGACGCCTTTCGGGAGCACTTCCGTAACGAAGTTTACGTGGCTCTCCACGAGCTGCTCTGCAATCTCCCTCGCAATCATCTTTGCGCCGACAGCCCTGAGGTCAATGCCGCTACGGATCAACATAAGAACAAAGTCTTGAAGCCATTTTTTGCTCACGCCTTGGAAGGAAATGACACATACAACTTCTCTAGCCACACGGTCTGCTTCTGCTGCCTTTTTGACTTCCCAGAGCATACTTTACCATGTGGGCATGTGATATGTACCGGTTGCCTCAAAGCCTACGGCCATGTCACCAAAGAACATACTGTCGAATTTTGGGAATGTCCAATGGATGGCAAAATCCTTGGCTATACGCCTTTCTACCTGAAACCTCCGCATTGCGGTGTCAGGATTTTGACCCTGGATGGGTGAGTGAACTTCTCTACTTTCTACCCAACACAGTGGGCGCATCGCTAATACCCGTATTCCAGAGGCGGTGTCCGCGGCATTGCAGAACTCGAAATCTTGAAGCAGATCGAGAATGCTTTGGGAAATGGCATTCTTCGTATTCAAGACTTCTTGGATTTTGTGGTTGGAACCAGGTAAGTTCGCTTTCTGAAATATTCGCTTGTACTAAAACCGGTTCAGCACTGGCGGTATAATCGCGCTCGGCTTAGTATCGAAAGGCTGGAGTGTCGATGATTGCACCCGGAAGTTCGAGAATCTATGTCATAAAGCCTTCCAGGAACGTATGATGGCTAGAGGTCCTTTCCTAGGGAGGCTGATCCGGACCTATTATCATTCGCTCTACGAAACTGCTGCTATCGAAGGTGCTCTCAAGGAGGCATTCACGGAGTCTGCCGACCTTTTTGGTGCAAAGCCTACAAGCTCAGGCATCTACGGTATCAAAGTCGCTGTCACAGCTACAGCTGTAAGTTCCAGTGTCGTGCTCTCGAACTATAATAGGATCTCAGGGACATCACGTAAGTGCCTTCGGGACCGAAACATGTCCAGGTTTTTGACTGTTCTTAGTACCCTACCATTTTGAGCGTCCAGAAAAGGGATGTGCCGAGTTGCGGCTCTGGGAAGCGTAGGTTCATTGGCAGATTTTCTGTGTTTGTTCTAACGGGCTTTGAACAGAGCAAGAGCGACTTCAGCGGCTCCCTTGTACTTCACACCCTTCAACCATGCGGGCTCAAAACAAACATACTATGACGGCGGCGTGCACCATAACAACCCCGTAAAAATTGCTGACAGCGAAAGGAAGCTCATCTGGCCTGATCTGAAGGAACCAGACGTCATCATCTCAGTCGGGACTGGACACAATCTTACCAAACTCGAAAAGAGAAAAGCTGCGCCTTTCAAGCCTACTGCCACGCGCGGAATTATTGCCCAGGGTGCGTTCCTTGCCAATATGGCGAAAGATCATATCGCAGTCTCGCTCGACTCTGAGCAGACCTGGAAGGATTTCCTTGCTAGCAGCAAAAAGTCCGATGATCGATTCCGATATGTGCGGTTGAATACTAGTTTCCCGACCGATCCGCCTTTACTGGACGACCTCTCCATGCTATCTGAATTGCGCGAAATGGCAAAGAAGCAGTTTGCAGGTCAATACCAGACAAACATGCTTGCTCTCAAATTAGTGGCAACAAGTTTCTACTTCCAACCCGACGAGACCGATCCTCTCAAGAGGAAAGAAGTGACAGGTAAGCTCGCTAGAACGGTATCCTGAAAACTTTATATTAACTCTGATGCGACAGGTTACATCCGCTGTCGCTTTCCAGACGACGACCCAAGGATTTCTGCCTTGGGAACCTTCATCTTCGAAAAGACTGGTATTGCAAACGAAGCTTACTTTCTCATCAGTGAACAGGGGCAAGCGGGATCACACACGACCGTCAAATTAGGTGCCGAGATTTTAGAACGAATGATCCGCAATTGCCAGTTCCAGCTCAAACAGATAAAGATACCCGTCAGCAACGAGATCTACAAGACGAATATCGCGCTTCGATATGGTGCAGGGCAGGAGTTCCCCATCAGTGGGTTCCCGAAATGCCTGATATCTCCTACCAGACACTCTAAAGGTATATTCAAAAATGCTGTGAATCCGAGTGGATATTGTCTAACAAGCCATCAGGACCTCGGAGAACCCTGACGTCTACAGAGACAACTCGCTGGGCGGTTCGGATCCAAAGTCAGCGGCACAAGCAGATCAAATGGTCACCCCGTAAGCATGTCGCAGACTCTAGAGGGGGTCTGCTTGTGCGCTTCAACCACACATCGCATCTGCTGGGCAACGCGACAGCCAGAGACCTCCAGCTTGAACAACTACGTCTGACTAAAGGAGCTGAGGGTTGTATGCCTCAAGAGGGTATCGTGCAAGAGCTCCAGGGTAGAATGGTTGATGGGCCGGAGGACCGAGCGAATGGATGGTGGTCGCCATCCAACCTCGCACAAATGCAAGTGTATGAGCTTGACAGTACCGCTGTCCTGGCGGAACTCCCGGGCTGAGTATCACGTTTGTGTGCCTCCCTTTTTCTTGATAATGACATGACCTGGCGTTGGGGCGTGTGTCTCATTGTTCTCGTGGAACCACTTTCCGGTCTCTCCAATTTTGTTGCCATCTTCCTTGGCTTTTCGGTATCGAATCCTTGCCATTCTGTCAAGTCTCGTACATATCCTGGAAGGATAGTATTTCTACACCAATCAAGCCGGTCTAATATCCAATCCCTCCACCTCTCCCCCTTATTTTTATACTATGCCACCATTCCCCAAGTAAGCACAACTGCACAATTCCTCCCCGCCTTTCCAATCTCACAAATCCCCACCAAACTTCAACCTGCAAATGCAGATTTTCCACCCAAAACTTCAACCCAACCCTTCCACCTAGTCCCCTGAACCTCATCGCTCGTATTGGCAAGGATTATATACCGTCAGACCGTCAGAGCACTCCAAGGAGATGTGGCCGAGTGGTTATGGCGCTAGTTTCAGGCTCACCTGAAATGAGTTTACTAGTGGGCAACCGCGTGGGTTCGAATCCCACCATCTTCAC